>Ga0126342_10015942_pt1 | contig 13130 bp, 11 predicted proteins | sample Cyp1metagenome_FD_92528 | JGI IMG/M metagenome (GOLD analysis project Ga0126342, IMG submission 92528) | Coral microbial communities from Lord Howe Island, Old Settlement Bay, Australia - Cyphastrea 1 metagenome | ecosystem: Host-associated > Invertebrates > Cnidaria > Coral ... | reverse complement strand
GGAAAACAGTGCGCTTGTGCACTTGGGTTGACATTTGGATTTGATCGTGGTTTAGCATTCTTTTCATTTGACATCAACCCATTGAACACCGAGCCCAACGCTCACTGCCATTCTCCAGCTGCATATATATATATATATAGTGTAGGATATTTGCTCTGTCAACATTGGATGGCTGGTAGTAAAATGCACTAAGTCTTCGTTGGCTGCTACAAACTGGGTTTTTGTTTGCGTCCAAGACTGGCCATGCATATGGGAATAGTTACCTTTTTAGCTTCAAAAATGTAGAGGGTATCTCAGATTGGACCTGTCATGGTGTTTTTCCCCATCGGTTGTTACTCTCTGATAATCTAACCTGGCAATGGTAAATCACCATGTTTGATGGACATGTAAATCACCATGTTTGATGGAAATGGGAAATTCTCCAATTGTCCATTCCCAGTGGTTTGTTGATTAATCATTGGAGGGGAAGACACAGATGTAACCCGGTACCCCCAGTTTTTCACAACCAGTAGTTAGAGATGATGGTCAGTGGCGCCAGCCACAGTCGCAGGAAGCCAGGCCAGGGGGCATTGAAACCACACCGAAAAAGGGATAGTTGAAAGTGGATAATCACTAGAGGTTCCTGGTTTCAAAGATCTAAAGTAATGTGGTAAAACCAATTCTATAAGATTCTATAAGCCATTCCCAATATGATTTTAACATATTTCCATAGATAGCTAGATGGCTGGTTAAACAACAGATCCCCAGTGGTAGCTTTGTGGCAGGTGAATCCCACATCACCCAGGTCGAGACTTGGTCAGTCGCCTGTCGTACTTGTGTGAAGAGCTCAATCTGCAAGCCATGCAGGATCTGTGGCCATGATACCGTGGGAAGCAGTAGAACTACCTTGGGATCCGGGACCTTTATTTACCACGACCCCACGACGCTGTGGGTGAAACATCCCACGTCCCACTCCATTTTTGAGGGAAAGATGATCGGAAACCACAGATTTTGTTGGGCTGTGGACCTGGGGATGGCGGGGTGGCGGAAAACCACCTGGAACAAGGCAAAGTCAGATTGAATTATGGAGCAAATTGAAAAACTGGTTGGTGGTTTCAATCATTTTTTTATGTTTCCATAATATATGGGATAATCATCCCAACTGACTAATATTTTTCAGAGGGGTAGGTATACCACCAACCAGAGATTGTATAAAGACGTTAGATCATGTTAGATCCCTTTCAAAGAAAATTATGCGGAAAGGACGTTGATTCAATCCACCCTATCTGAGGAAACACGGAAACACGTTCAAAGCAACTTAGTGAAATCAAAAGGGATTTTTTGAAAACATGGATCTCAAAAAATCCCCTAGTTGATCACCATCTCATCAGTTATATCAGGATATCTATCTCATTCTAAAACTTTCATATTCTCACCATATCTTCCAATCTTCATCCATAAACCTCCGATCCAACTCCGTCTCCCACGACTTCCGTCCAACCGTAACTCCTTCCGTCAGGACGACTTTACTCTGGCACAACGTGTGCGTGAAGTCGTCAGCACTTTGGTCGTGATTTCAGCAACAAAACCTTCTGGTAATGACTAACAGTTTGCTATTGAAAATGGCAATTTCTAGTTGATTTTACCCATCAAAAATGGTGATTTTCCATAGCTATGTAGACGTTTACCAGAGGGAAATGGTGGCTTTTTCACTGGAGATATCGGGATATCGTCGTGGGGAATTATCCTCAAACATCCCCACACAGCATATTGCAGGTGAGTGAATTGTTATTGGTGAATGATGGAATATGTGAATCATATATTTCGTATAGGTTAGTAATATTGCAGGTATATGTGAGTAATTGATTTTTTCCAGATGAATGGAACATTTATATAAACATATACGAAAATGATGGAATACTCATGGAAGATTCATGGGTTATATTAGTTGATTGATAGCCTCTGGTGTCATGGGATTCATGGAATTTCCCCGCTGGGGAAATCCCAGCGGGGTATCATGAATCATGAACATCATCGAAGTTTACATGGCTCATGTTGTTGAAATTGCTTTCTCCAGGCTTCAGATGATATATATATATATATGATATATGGTTGGTTTCGATATGTTGAAGTATTGGAACGTATGGCCCAAACAAAACTGGTGGTGAGTAGGCCGGGGTCAGTCTGACCTCACCATGACGATTAGAGTGCAATAGTAGTTTGACACCTCTGACCATGACTGGTTTACTTGTCGAGATAGATATATGATTGTATATATATATACATGTATATATATACACATGAATATATATATATATATATATGAAATATATTATGCAACTTGTCATCGTTTGATTTCTTGAGAAACTTCTGGACATGTTGGATACATGGATGTTATTTGTGTTGCTAAGTCAACATGGGTTACTGGGTTAGTCTAGCAATAGGGTACAGTACCCCCAAAGTTTATGGCAATTTGAGACTGATTTCCCAGATAAATCCACCCTTTTTGATTTCGCATGGTGGGTGAAGATGTAGCGAGGCACTATGCCAAAGCTTTTGGATGGGTTGCTTGCAGCTTGGCTGCACTCTGGGTTCACCTTGGTTGAGTAATCCTAGAATTGGGGAATAAATGGGGAATATCAATGGGATTGATATGGATTGATTATGTATTGTATGTATGTATGTATATATAATTATATAACATTATATAACTACATATATAATTATTTATTGGAAATACATAGGGAACGGGATTGTAAGGCCTTTAATGTATTCCCATTCCCCGGTTTTTCTCTTAGCTACACTCCGTTCATGGCCGTCAGAGGTGATGTCGTGCCCTATTTTTTTCCGCCACTTCGGCTTCAACCCTCAGGACCAGCAGATTTTTTCCCCTACAAAGGGAACCAAGCCACTGGTTTTTTATACCCAGGGGGATACCTGAAAATTGGGCATGTCATCATGTCATCAAAATCCCCATGAAATTCCTACTTTTAGATGATGACACATCCATATGATTTACCCTCTGGTAAACTAACAGTTTGCTATTGACAATGGCCATAGAAATAGTGAGTTTTCCCATTAAAAATTGCTATTTTCCATAGTTATGTTAGTTTACCAGAGGGTAGAGATTTAGATGACACAGTTGCCATGGACAAGTAGGAAGCCAAAGCTACTGGAATCATGACGCGCAAAGTCCCCGCAAAGTTGATACACGGTGGATGATGCAGTTCCATGATATTCTGGAGCAACCAAAACTATTTGCAGTACTTGTTGAAGCAGAGATTTCCCCGCGAGATTTGATGACCAGAGGGTAAGTCCTCCATGTTGGACAAATCATGAGAAATCCATAGAAATTGCCAGAATCGCACAGTTCATGGCGGCCCAAGTGAGGTAAACTGCGATTTTGGCTCTTGCAGCAGCTTCCAAGAGTGCTCCAGCACTTTGGTCGGTCCCCTGTCTGGAAGTTGACCGCAATAGCTTTTGACGTTTTTTGGAAGCTCAAAACATCCCGAAACCATGTGGTTATTGCGGCGGAAATCCAATCGACAAATATCTGGGATTATCGGGGTCTGTAAATCTTTTGGAACACCTGAAAATTAACTCATGGTTTATCATTTACCATGAATATAGCCATAGATTGAAGGTTCTCCTATTTTCAGAGAATCTCTTGGGAGATCCATGGATTTCAGGGGACTTATTTGGAGGTTGACGCACAGTTTCCGCATCACGTTTGACCATTTCGGGGCGCCGTGCCGTTTCATTGTCACATTTGGATCACACCAAAAAACTATGGAGATGCATCTCCATCTTAGCCATCTTAGCCAGTCCCAAAAAAACAGACATGGATTCCCGCAGGTGGAAAACCTCTGTCTCTGAGGTACTGGACTCTTCAAACTCTTCAAGCTGCTTGATGTTGGCGTTTTCCACGGTGAAACCCTGGGGAGGGTGATATTTTGCGTGTAAGTGGATCATTTTCTGAGGGAAACCCATGGGGTTTTCCAGATGTTTTTGCATGTTTTACACCTTGGGGTAATTTGTGTTTGGATGACCCAAGAAGAATATGCATGGATTCCCAAGAATGAACATTGCTTCACCCTGCAAACCAGATGCGAAAATCCTGGAAGTCACTAAGTCTCCAGTCAGTGATGAGTATATGGCCTATTATGGCCTCTGACACCCTACCCTAAAACAGCTGGTTAATGTATGTTTATCCCTCCAGTCATATGGTCATAATATGTCATTTGTTGGGTTTTGACCCATCCCCATCTGTCATCAAATGGAAGGGAACATCTTCACCGGAAACCAGAGATTTTCCCAAGTTTTTTTTTGGGGGGGTCCTGTAAAATGTTCCCTTGAACCAATCCATTGATAATATATATATATGGTTGGTGGTGACTGGAACCATTAACATATGGTTTATGGTAGATACAACTGGTATAACTATAGTTAATCAATGGGGATTATAATGGTTTATAAACCAACAAACACTGGTTGGTGGTGACTGGAACATGAAATTTATATTTTTCCATATTAATTGGGAATGGAATAATCATCCCAACTGACTTCACTCCATCATTTTTCAGAGGGGTAGGCTCAACCACCAACCAGTATATATAGAAACTGAAGATCTGAATTCTGGCTTTGGGGTAGTTTCACATGGACCAAACTCCTCCAAGCTTTCCTTATGCCTGGGAAATTCCTAAGTTTGACGCCCAAAGAAGTGATGTTTCATAAAAACTGATGTGAATGGAATTTTCGGATGTCGCTATGGATGTTGTGATTTTTTTGGGGTTGAACATGGTTGAACTTGAAATGTCGATGTTTTTTTGATGATTCAACGATTCAATACGGAACGTCCCAGATTCGGAAAAATCTATTTGCATCACACCGAATCACATTGTAGATGATACTGAGCTTCAGCTTCACCATGGATCCTCCTCATATTTTTTCATAGATGATACAACTGAGGTATTTCTGGATGATACTATAATGTATATGGATAATAATGGATACCCGGCCTGGCAAACGTTTACAGTTTGCTATTGAAACTGGCCCAGTCGAAATAGTTGATCTACCCAGCTATAAAACGGTGGATCTTTCCATAGTTTTTTGTTAACGTTTACCAGAGGGTAAACCTCCATTTTCCTATGGTTTTCCTATGGTTTTCCTATGGTTTTCCCATGGTTTTCCCATTTTCCCATGGTTTTCCCATGGTTTTCCCATGGTTTACCAGGCTCCTCAGGTGGATTTGTGATCCTCTGAGGTTACAACTTCACCATGTGTGGGTGGATCCAGAGGCACAAAGGGTAGCTGGATGGCTTAGTTTTCTTTATGGAACATCCATCTAGAAATAGATGATATGGGGGTACCCCCATATGGAACATCTACTGTATTAATACTTAGTGGGGGTATCATGGATAATCATTGGGGGTACCCCCATATAGTAACTATAAATAGATAATCATTGGGGGTATCCCCATGTATATTTTTTTGAAATCTTTTTTGTTGGGGTGATTATAAATAGATATAAATAGTATAAATGGATGTATACCTGGAAGTACCCTTCATTTATGGAAGTCCTCCCCATAGGTTGCATGACCTGGACGTTTGGCGGACGTCTGATGCTTGGGAAGGATAGTAATAACGCCCCCAACAAGGGGATGTTAAAAAAATATAACAAGTCATGATGTGATGTGAATCTTCACCATATGTTTTTTTTTTAAATGTTTGGGGATGATTATAGATGACTATAGCTGATGATGATGATGATGATGATGATGATGTGAGTGAATCTTCACTAATCATACGTATTATTTTTTTTTATATCATTCTGTAATGGTTTGGGGATGACTAAGTCGCTGTGATCCAGCTTGAAGTGCTTGATGATTTTGTTTAGGTTGCCTGTTGTTTTTTTTGGAGTCATGAAGATGACGAGTTTCCATTGGTTGTGCAAACAACCGAATTTACATCGGATGAATCAGTTTGTTGATTTCGGTTGTTCTTCACTTCTCTCGCTCCTCCAGCATGTCAAGACTTGCTGGTTGGTGGCTTCAATTCGATTTTTTATATTTTACACTCTGCACATTCCTTTTTGGACGCGCTGTTCAATTGTTTGAAAAAATGCGGGTTGTTTGAGACTGGGATTCTCATTATGGGTGATAATAATTCCCAAAACACCAGGTGTGTTAACAGGTCCCTAGAATCATCACACAGCAATCATGTATCAAGTAATATCAGGTATATCCGAGTATATGCCCACATGTTTGTTGATGAACTCTCGTGTTTCGGATATGTTTGGGTCTTTCGCGAAGCAAATCGGCCAGGTGCACAAAGTTGTACCCACGTGGAATGCACCTTGGATGCCAAGTTTAGGAAGGATATAATTGCCGATGAAGATGGCATCAGAGTACACCCGGATTTGTTGAGGGGAAGTTTAGTCGGGAAACATCCTGTCCAATACTCAACTCGGCATCTTTTTGGAACCACGGTGGATGGAGATGGAATTCATCGACCCGAGCATTCCGGACAAGATGACTGCGATAGTCTTAACTAACCTCTGAGATTTTGCGATCCAAATTGTCCCTGTTTAAAAATCACAGAACTGGTTGGTGGTTTGGAACATGAATTTTATGTTTCCATGTATTGGGAATAATGATCCCAACTGACTAATATGTTTCAGAGGGGTTGAAACCACCAACCACAACTGTTCCATACACTGACACATTTGTTCAAATCCGCACTGTTGTTTGCCCTTTGTATGTTGATGAAATGAGATGTATGGGAAGCATCAAAATTGGCTACAAAGAATCAACTACTGATTCACATGCTATACCGTGGTTTCATCTATGTTCGAATAGTATTTCAGTATATTTGGGGGTTTCCATAGCCAGGGCACCCAATAGCTGTATGGTTTATTTCATGGAAAATCCATCTATAAATAGATAATCTGGTTGGTGGTTTCAAACATTTATTATTTTCCACAATATATGGGATGTCATCCTTCCCATTGACGTTCATATTTTTCAAGATGGTTGAAACCATCAACTAGATTACTATTATATGATCTTCATTATATGATATTATTACTGTTATTGGCCTATCATTGGATGATATCATTGGAAAATCCATCTATAAATGGATGATAACTGGGGGTACTCCTATGACCCTTCCATAACACCTGGGATCCCGAAGCCCCATCTGCCGCGGGCGAGGATTTACAGGACCTTCTGGCCAAAGCAGCCGAAGTCCAAAGCCTACGTTCGGAAAAGGCAAGCGGCGGTCGGTGGCTGATGTCGAAAAAAAAAACATGAGGGGGTTCAACCATGTTCAAGCTTCAACAGATACAAGTGGATATAACATGATAGAACATGATTCATCAGTAATCAACAGATATAAGTGGATATAACATGATTCAGTAGTCAACAGATATAAGTGGATATGATACTGTAAATGATGGCTGTTTTTTTTAGTTGGGAGGCTTTTTCTCAGTAAAGCCATGATGAACATCCATGAGCTGGGAATCCCTAACCAACCAGCATTGGTATACGGACCAAGCTGGCTTGGAAAACCTATTGAAATGACCAAATGGCCATGGGAATAAAAAAGGATCCAATTGATGGAGGTACGTAAACGTACCATATGTTTGGCCATATGAATTCTGGGGATATTGCCTGAAATTTAGACCTGAATTTAATATAGGCCTTATATTAATGGTAGGTACCTCCAATGTTTATCGGTTCCTGAGTCATGGCCATTGAATATGACCCATGGGTCCTTTCTTTCCCCATGCCAAGATGGTATAAAACCCCAACAGGGAGTGGTTACATGTGATTGCCGGGCAGCTGCTTGCACAATTTTTAACCAGCCGGGCAGTAAGGCGCTTGCGCCAAGAGAACTGTCAGTTTTCATGAGTTTTCACCACAAGAAAGAAATGGGTTGTTACCAAGAAGGATGGGTAATGTGAGAAGCATGACATGGAGATGTATCAATTTAGGTTTTAAGCAATCCAAAATGTGCGCGGTGCAAGTGAAAATCAAGAACATTTGCCGTCCGGTAATCAAACATAGCAATGGAACATCCCCTATAAATAGAGGTCTTTTTCAAAATGGGATCATCATGATACATTGATACATCCATCATCATTCTGCAGTTGACATTCCACTCATATTCCCTAATATTCCCCATATTCCACTAATATTCCCTACATATTCCCCACATTCATATTCCCCAGAAATGGGTGATTGTCCATTGCTGTGTTCGATTCCTGGATGGAGATGAGATGTCCACGTTGTTTTTTTTGGGGGGGAAAGAAAGCAACACATGAAAACGCGCCAATACTTTGTTGGTGCAAGTTTGACAACTATAGTTTGATATAGTGTTCTTTCTTATAGTATACTGTAGTGTTTCCTGAGAACTAAGTGAATGCTAGTTGATCAAGACTCCCTAGTTGTTCCTCATGCTTCTCCGCATGTTTTTGATGGAAAATACCTACAAACTTGGCTGGTTTCCCCATCCCAGATGCGTATGGTATATATGGGGGTTTCCATAGCCACGGGGGTACTTTGAAATGGGTTTACAATGGAAAATCCATCTATAAATGGATGATTTGGGGGTAGTTCTATTTCAGGAAACCTCCATATTACCTACAAAACTGGGTGATGAATGTGTGATGTTGATACATCTTCCAGCAGCATGGAACATTTTGGGCATTGTTTTTCCATGGTCTTCGCGTTTTCCCAGGAGCTTTCCCAAAATGATGAGGAACTCCTCACAAAGGCTGCCTTGATGCAGGCGGGTTTCTGCCCAAAAATTGCTGTTTGACCAGCACAGGATGGGGGTTACCCAGGTGAACTTCTGGTCAGAAACACCATCGATTTGCCATGATTTCACCATTTTCACAGACTGAACAGATGGGAAAGCCAACTGATGAAGGGTAGGTTAACACCTATTATTTTGTTGCTGCAGCTGTTCACTTAGAAGCTGGCACTGTTGTGACTGTAGAAGCACTGTTGTGGAATGAAACAAACTGTGTTGGGCGGGACGGCGGGACCAACAAAAAGAGAAAGCCCCGATATGCACCGATGGATGATATGCTTTCAGGATAATGCAGGTAGATGGAAAAAGTCAACCCCGGATTATAAACCCTGGTTGCTGGTTGATGGACCCCTCAGTATAGTGCTAATTTGCTACTGAAATGTTGTCTTGAATGAGTTTCCAAGCTAGAAAGCTCCATTGGTTCGGGGATTTTCCAGCGATGTTTGAGGTTCAACATGTTAAACATACTTAAGGTGATACTTAAGGTGATACTTAAGGTGATACTTAAGGTGATACTTAAGGTGATACTTAAGGTGATACTTAAGGTGATACTTAAGGTGATACTTAAGGTGATACTTAAGGTGATACTTGAGGTGATACTTGAGGTGAATACAAGGTCAACATAGAAAAACCATGGTTTCCTCTGGAAAAATCCATAAAGAATCCAAGGTTTCCGTTGATTTTACCGGTGCTTTCCCAACGAACCCAAGGAGTGGTGGGAGGCGAATCGCGCCCAAAGCACCGAGAGAGGCATCAAGGAGCTGCAACGACAGGTCGCGTGGCAACGATGGTTGATGGTTGCCCACGGGATCCCAAGATATGGGTGTTTAATAGGTGTGTTTCATGATGTTTTACCACTATAAATTACCCACTGTAAATGGTGATTTAATGATGATTTAATGGTTTAACAATGGGTTAACAATGGTGAATATGAATAGTGGGATGATATGGGAATTACCATCTGGTTATGACTAACAGTTAGCCATGGAAAGATCCACCATTTTTAATGGAGGCTTATAGCTGGGAAAATCATCTATTTCTATGGGCCATGGCTATGTTAAATAACCAGAGGGTAATCAACAAAGGTGTGATGGTTTAATGATTGTCTAATAACTGGTTGGTGCTTTGGAACCATGGAATTTTATGACTTTCCATATATTGGGAATTTCATCATCCCAACTGACGAACTCGTATTTTTCAGAGGGGTAGGTATACCACCAACCAGTTGTTTAATAATGGTTTATGATGTTGAATGATGTTTAATCAACACACGTGTGACTTTGAGGGTCAGAAATGGGAGCTTCACCAACAAACGTGTGAGCCTAAACGCACACCGGAAGTACGGGCAAAAAAGCAAGCCTGATTGGGATACCATACAACCAACAAGCATTAGAGACTTTGGTGGAGGAGTGAATCACCCAGATTGAGGGTACTTCAGTGGCACCCTGTTCCCAACACTTTTCACATCAAAATGTGGCCAGGCTGGATGAGATGTCAAGTTGTGAACTGCCGATGTTACTGTAGGGTATCTATAGGGTGTGAACCCATGGCAATGATTTCAACATTTCAACTTGCTTGGTCAGTGGTTTTCATAGGAAGTTTGCACTTTCATTGGGCCCGAAACGGCAAGAATGGCATCGAATTTGCAAATGTTCGTGAAATCCATTGTGCATCAACCCTTGGCATGTGAAGTTATTGATCAAACCATTGCTGGTGAAGACCGTGTACCATTCAGGGCCTTGTCCACGGTGCTTCCCCCCTCTTACTGCCTTGGGAAACGACAAGTTCTCGCGGCCAAGGTTTCCCCAAATCAAGATTTAGGAACATTCTTCTAGCTTTACAAGGCCCATTGAGGCCCAGTTTTCAGTTGTATAACCCATGACGGATCCATGGTGCTGCTATATATGGTGTGCCATGGATCCCATCAATATACCCCATTTATGTTAGCATTTTTCTACCAGCACCATGGATCCGTCATGGGTAATGCCATTCACATCCTCCTACAAAGTGGGGCCCCCTAGATAGCTAAGTTGGTTTATAACTCCAATAACTATGGTTTATGGTACCTATAGCTATAGTTAATGGGGTTTATAAACCATCTTATAACTGCTGGACCTCACATTGTGCCGGAGTTCACGTTCCATCCTCAGGTGCAAACGGGCGAGGTCTGCGTGCTCTTTCGGAACAACCATTTCTGCACCGTGCCTCGGCTCTGGAGTGGCCAAGATGGGTCGCGGTTTATGGACATATAATAATTAGGTTATTGATACAGGATGGGGCCCCCAAGATAGCGTTCAGTTGGTTTATAAGTGGCTGAATTCAATGGTTTACGGTAGATATAACTATAGTTAATGGGGATTATAATGGTTTATAAACCAATTTATAACTGGGGGGCCCCATCCTGTACCATATACCATAGATTTTTGAATAAACCACTAGTACAAGCACTAAGGAACTGTTCTTTTTTTGTTGCGTTTCAATGTTTTCATGCGAATTCGAACATCCAATGTTGAAGGAGAAGCTCTTAATTTCTGCACTGAGCTTTCGTAGAGGCTGCGGTGTGTAGGGCAAGAAGAACTGCAGCGGGCTCCCGATGAACTGGTTCATCCCGAGCTATGTCTGGGTGCCATCACGGTGTAATTTCAGACAATATTCATATTCCCTTCCCAGTATCCAGTAATATTCAATACCCCCTTAAGCCTGCTAGAGTATAATATACTACGAAATTGATTGGTATTCATGAAAATCGATTCAATTTTTAATGATTAGTTGAATAGACTTTGCAACTAGTTCCAACCTCTTGGCCCCCACAACAGACAAAGAGGCCTGCCAGACTGCTAAAGTATAGTTTGCTGAAAGATCCTCCATCGGGGTTTTCCAGCCAGCCACGTTTGATTACACGACGGTATAGGATCTATTTATGAAACCATTTTTGTTGATCGTCATGTCCCTGTTGATAGTTAATATCCGTTATATTAAATTATTATGTTAGTTTGTTATCCATCCCTGTCAAGTCCCTTTGTAACATCTCTATTATCAGGTTATATCCCTATAACATCTCCATATTATCCCTATCCTATCAGGTCTCTGCCAAGTCGCTATAACATATTGATACATCTTGTATCTATCCTATAGTTATTTAACATCCCTATATACATCCCTTTATATGTTATATACATATATATATATATATTATATGTTATAATGTGGTTCAAACAATAACAACCAATCCCCCAAATCACCATAAATAGGTGGTATAAACCATTCCCAAATCGGTGGTTTATTATTGTTTTAACCACATTACTGCTATAAAGGGATCCGTGTGTCGTTGCCGGGAACGGAGGTCTATCGCCCGGGAGCTAATTCCCCCTGCCCGCATCTCTGCACGCTCCTCACGGACGAATGCCTCTCGGTAGCGGATCTTGGAACGTAGCGAACAGGTGCGAACCGGACAGTGGAACATGGTGATTTTCCAGTTCGCTACGTTCAATGATCAGAGGGCCATGGGATATTATGGGATTATATGGGATTATCTATATATTGAACATGATTTAATCCCATAATCCCATAATAATGATTATAGACATCATTTATAATCATTTATGAACTATTATGGGATTTATTAAAAAAAATGATACTCATGATATTAATAGGGCTAGTTTGCAGAGTATCGGTGGTTGGCTGCATCTATGCTATCAGCCCCACTAGGTTACGGTTATCCGAGGGTGGGTTGCGACAACGGGCTTTTTCCAACGTGTTGGAAGGCCCAGAGAATCAGCCGTGAAATTTCACTCCGGATCTATCCAGATCTACCCTCTGGTTATTTAACATAGCCATGGAAAATGGCCCATTTATAGATGGTTTACCTATTACAAATGGTGATTTTCCATGGCTATGTTAAATAACCAGATGGTATATGAATTTTCCCAGCAATGTGAAATTGCCATAAAATGATAAAACAACACTGGGACAGATTGCCATAACCCGAATTTCACATAACGGTTGGCTGTTTTTTGGCACATATTTGGCATGATGATCCACATTGATCCACATTGACTATGCTTGTTGATCTTTTGGGAGGGACGGGCTTGAAACCACCTGGAAAATCACCTCCGGAGAGCCGACGGTCCAACGAGGCTTTCAAGGCTCTGCTTCACCCGTTTGGGAGTATCTTGGCAGTTGTTGCGAGCTGAATCCATTGGAATCATATGATTCATACAATGTGGGGCCCCCCAGTTATAAGATGGTTTATAAACCCCATTAACTATAGTTATAGGTACCATAAACCATAGTTATTGGAGTTATAAACCAACTTAGCTATCTAGGGGGCCCCACTT
>Ga0126342_10015941_pt1 | contig 13130 bp, 12 predicted proteins | sample Cyp1metagenome_FD_92528 | JGI IMG/M metagenome (GOLD analysis project Ga0126342, IMG submission 92528) | Coral microbial communities from Lord Howe Island, Old Settlement Bay, Australia - Cyphastrea 1 metagenome | ecosystem: Host-associated > Invertebrates > Cnidaria > Coral ... | reverse complement strand
GCAAACCCGTGCAAACCATGACGCTTAAGTTTTTTTTGTGCGACCCTTGTGCGCGTACACTGCACCAAATATTGCATCTTGACCTTGATATCCAATATTCCCTAAAAATCACAAAATCCCAGGCCTTATTGTGATCCGTTCCTATTTTTTGAAAATATATATATATATATATATATTATATATATTATATATATTATATATATATTATATATATATTATATATATATATTATATATATATATATATATATATATATATACATATCCTATCTATATCTAATTATAGTCCATTTACAATTGAATTCGTGAACATTTCCCACTTTGCGAACACATGTTCCGCCGCGGGCCGCGCCTACGTCGCCCTGCTTGACGATCTCCTGCCCTGGGCGCCACTCCTTGCGTTTCAGCTTCATGGCCACCTGCAGATTTGATACCATGAGCAGATATTTTTGATACATAATATCATGGTTATAATCAGTTACAATGAACAGTTAATATGTACAATATCAAGAAGCATAATGAAGTACAATGTTTTAATCAGCCACCAAAATATCAGATACCAGTAGTACCGCACAAGGCGGCGGCGGAAGTTTCAAAAATAGTAAACCTGTAGGAGAGGTTGGTTGTGGTGAATCACGGGTGGCAGAGCGAATCCACTGATGGACCGAAAGATGGTTGGAGTTGTGTTTTCTGGAGTGGCTGCAATGGTTGCAGTGGTCACCTCACCACAACTGCTGGATGTAGTGTGGTGTAGCGCAGTTGTAGTTGTAGTTGTATTTGTAGGTGTAGTTGTAATTATAAAATAGTGTAATTAGTGTAGTGTAGTTGCACTTGCAGTTGTGGTTGTGGTGTGGTGTAATTAGTGTAGTGTATTGTAGTGCACTGTAGTGTTGTGGACTGTACCGCGGTATAGTGTAGTGTAGTCTAGTGTACTGTAGTGTGAAGTAGTGTAGTTGTAGTTGTGGTGAAGTGTCGTGTAGTGCAACGCAGTGGTAGTTGCAGTTGTAGTGTAATGTAGTGTAATTAGTGTAGTGTTGTGTTGTGTAATGTAGTGTAGGTGTAGTTGTAGTTGTATTTGTGGCTGTAATGTATTGCAGTTTAGTGTATTGTAGTGCAATGTAGTGTAGCTGTAAATGTAGTTGTAGCTGTGGTGGTGGTGGTAGTAGTCGTAGTCGTAGTCGTAGTCGTAGTCGAAGTCGTAGTAGTCGTAGTAGTACTTGTTGTTGTAGAAGTAGTAGTGGTAGTGGTAGTCGTAGTCGTCGTCGTGGTAGTGGTGGTGGTAGTGGTAGTGGTAGTGGTCGTGGTCGTGGTCGTGGTCGTGGTCGTGGTGGTGGCGGTGGCGGTGGCGGTAGCGGTGGCGGTGGCGGTGGTGGTGGTCGTGGTAGTAGTAGTAGTAGTAGTAGAAGCAGTAGTAGTAGTAGTAGTAGTAGTAGTGGTGGTAGTAGTAGTAGTAGCAGCAGTAGTAGTAGTAGCAGCAGCAGCTGTTGTAGTAGTTGTAGTAGTTGTAGTAGTTGCTGTTGTAGTAGTTGCTGCTGTAGTAGTTGTGGTGTAGCGTAATTAGATGTAGTTAGTGTAGCGTAGTGTAATTAGTGTTGTGTAATGCAGCGTGTTTTTTTTGTACTTGTAGCTGTAGTGTAGTGTAGTGGTACTTGTAGCTGTAGTTGCAGCTGTAGTTGTCTCTCTATCTATCTGTCTATCTGCAAGCTTGAAAACGCAGCTATTTTGCGAGACTTCCTCAATTTTTGAACTTGACAACCAAAAAATGCAGCAATTCTGCGAGATTTCCTCAATTTTTGAACTTGACAACATCAAAAACGAAACAATTCTGCGAGACTTCGTTCAAAAATGGAAAGTTGAGTCCAGAGCTGACAGACTCGTACCAATGCGTTTTGCGATTTTTCCACGACACCTGTCTAAAGTACTGCGCCTGACACGGAAAATTAATGCCAGGTCATACGAAGTGCTGCACCTGTCACGCAAAATCATCTTAGCAAACCTGCATATCTGATACTCCAAAATGCAACCCCTCTCAGGAAATCAGCGCCCTGACCTCCTAACATCTATCATGAACATGTCTTTTGTACTGCGCCTGCCACGGAAATAAATCTTTGCAGATCCTCTTCAAATGTCCCATGCCTGCCATCATTCTTGGAAATGCTACAAAACCCTCACGTTTTGCTCACTTTTGACAAGGTGCACAATCCCTTGCGCCTGCCACGCGAAAGCATGTCTGAACTTCCAAAAGCGCTCCGTACCCAACAATTTCTTGCACTTTTGACTTCGAAATGTGCTTCGCGCCACAACGGCGTGCACTTTTTCGACATCTCAACTTCCAAAAGTGCTCTGAACCCGTGGTTTTTTCACTTTGGCTTCGAAATGTGCTTTGCGCCACAACGGCGTGCAATTTTTAATCAATCATCTGGCCACATGGCTCCGCACCCGCCGCTTTAGCGAGCCTACTTTTCGACCCTCCAGAGCCACAAATCATTGAAAAAACCACAGTGTTTCGCGACTTTCCTACCTTTTCGCACACTTGGATCTTCTTTCGTCTGAGACTTTCTCTTTTTTCATCTTCTTTCTTCTTCTCTTCTCTTGATTTTCTTACTTCTTCTGTTCTCTTCTCTGACTCTTCCCATCTCTGCTCTTCATCTGTCCATATTGTCGGAAGTTTGACCTCTAAACTTCCTCCGATCATAGTATTAGAATAATTATAACAAGGCATTTATCATAATGGATAATAATTGGTAATTTCATGAGGCAATCATGGTATTTTTTATGTATGATTGTTTTTATTCTGATCCAATGAGCTTCCCATGACAGTCCATACACACGGCCAAACAAAATAGTAGGAAAAGTAAGTTTGAAACCATGAGCCCAGTTTCCAGTTCTCCAAACTATTTATCCATTCTTTCTGATAGAATCACCAATTGCTTTTAGTCAAATCCCAACTTCTTGATCTATGATGGTCAAATCCCACTTGTTGTTATAGTTAAATCATCTGGATGGTAAAATCCCAGCAATTTTTCATGGTTCAATCAGTTCAATCTCCCCCAAAATTGCTAGGTCTTCAAGCCATCGTTGCAGACCTTCGGCAGTTCAGAGCGTGGGAGTTGGTTCTTGAAAAGGGGCACGGACGTCAGAAAAGTCACAATCTCCTGGGGTCGTCGGAGAGCTGGAAGATGGAGCGGAGGTAGATTGATAGGGAAGCGGGAAAAAAAACAGTGATTAGGTAGGGTGGATTGATTATAGAACCCATGATAATAAAGGTTTGAAGGATTTTCAGGACATTTCATGAACGATTCCATGAAAGAAGCATTTTGGGCAAGAAACACTCACAAAAATTGAAGCACCAGCTCATCATGGGCTCTTTGCTGGTAAACAAAAAACGCAAAACATATCACTACTCAGTATTCAAAAATGAAAAATCCCGTGAATAATCCATAATAATATCACCTCTTTTTGTGCCAGTCCCATCCATTCCCAATCTACACCTCGAAATCCTCACGGCAGAGGTCCATTTCCTTCGAAAAGAGGACTGACCCTTCGGGAGGGGAGTGGCGCCCTAGATCTCTCAGTGCAAAACGGGGCAAGGTCTTTGATCCACTCACAAAATGGTAGATAGTCTTCATCGGTGCTTCAAAATCACCGATTTTGTTTCCATAAATGGGGGTACGGTACCTGTTCATCATCCATTTTCATATGTTTTTTCCAATTACAAACCGTCCAGCTATTGGGCTACCCCCATTTGTGGAACCCCCCCCCCACAGGCTTCTGAGTTGGAACACGACTCTGTCAAAACATGGGCCATTTTTGAGCCAGGTCGAGCCGTGTCGAGCTGGTTGTTTTGATGAAACACATCCTTCTTACAAGGTGGTGCCCCCAGTATGGAAGCGCTAAGTTGGGATATATTCCTCATAACTATGGATATTTATGGTAAATATCTCAAACTAGTATTCATGTATAGTCATGGGGCTTATTTAAAAAAAAAACTTGTTGGTGGTATACCTACCCCTCTGAAAAATATGAGTTCGTCAGTTGGGATGATGACATTCCCAATTAATATGGAAAGTCAAAAAAAACATGCTCCAAACCACCAACCAGATATATATTTCATTAACCACCATTAACTACCATCATTAACCATTATATTATTAACCACTATTAACCATCATTAACCATCATAAACCACTATTGAATCACAGCACTGGGTTGATCCCTGTCCTCCACGACTTGCCCATGCTTGGAGCTTTGTCCATTCAGGAAATTCAAACAGCCGCTCCAACAGGACGTCATGGCTGTGCCACCGCGCGGAACGCGCTGTGGGAAAATTGAGAGAAAAAAATGGATGGCTTCATGAAATTCTGGATGCTTGATCAGTATGGTTTTGATGTTTTCAGATCTGACTTCTGATGTTTGATGGTTTGGTCGACCGGTTACCTTGGTTCTCCATGGCCCCATGGCCCTTCCGTTGTTGCAACGAAGGTTCGATGCTTCAATCTGTGCTGGCCAGCGGACCCTGAAATGTGTGGTGTATATCGGTCAAACAACCTGAATGAACTGGCTACACATACGCAATGGATATATATATATATACAATCATATGCACATATATAGTTGCATGATAGACTGTAATATATAATTAAATGTTTGTCACAGTAATGTATCGCATTGTATCGCATGTATAGATGGTCCTCGGAGTCCTCGGTCAAACACATATTTTTCAGACTGGCTGTTTGCCTGAAAAAACACCACCCTGCACGCAGACCCCCGTTGTTTTTTTTCAGCTGCGGAATGGTTTCGAAGACCAAAGGCCTCGAAGATTTTTTCTCCAACATGGGGGACTTTAGCAACAAAAGTAGACGGGGACTAGTGGGAAGATGCTAGGAACAACTATCAGAATTTGAAATGTAGTGGGAATAATTGATTCTGGTGATATAAGGGTGATAATAAGATAACGATTATTAATAATAATCGTTATCTTTACGAGGGGGTTGATGGGGTATAACCAAGCAAATATAATCAATTACCAACTTGACATGAAAACAGTAATTTGGAGTGATTCAACGGTTATACAATAATAGCAATATAGTGGAACCAGGAATCAAACAAGGGGACTGATGGTGTAACCGGATTCAGCCAGCCCCCACCAAGGCTTCACATTATCGTCAACAATGTCAACAATGTCAACAACAACAAGAACAACAAGAACAAGAACAAGAAGCACAAACACAAGCACAATCACAAACACAAGCACCACCACCACGGCCACAACCACCACAACCACCACAACCACAACAACCACAACAACCGCAACAACCACAACAACCACAAGCACCACAACAACCATCCATCTTTGAGCCGGGTCTGGTTGAATACCAATGATCGCCAAAAAGAGGTTTTCATGGGTTTTCTATCGGGTTTACCGCCCTCAACTGGCTTGGAACATGTCTTTAATACCATATTTCCATCCATGTACACATTGCTTTGCTGGATGGGGAGTTTACTCAGTTTACTCCGACTATCCCTGAGGTAGGCAAGTTGCAGGAATATATTAAATGAGCAGCCGGTGCATTCTGGCATTATGGGAATTATATCTCCAGTTTCATGTAGACCAAATGTTTGGGAGGTGCGCTCCTCCCAGAGAAAAAAACACACACAAACAAACAAACAGCGGTCATTGACTCGTATAAACAAAGTTTGGCTGACTCAAATGACAACTGCTACTTTGAAAGAACATATTGGAATCGCCCCAAGAATCAATCGCCTAGTCTTCGACTTATAATGCTGTTCTTGGACCATTAATCCTACTTTTATCAGTGAATTCCTTCATCTGTCTTGTTTAAATCCCTGACTGTAGATCAAATCCTCACTTTAGTTCCGAATTGAAAAATCTCAACGAAAGGAAACTCCAATGAAACAGTCGTCGCTTAAGGATCGTCCATGTGGGCGTCTGAACCTCAACAGTTTCTAGAATGTTATAAAACGTTATAGGTTAATGGTTAATAATGGTTAATAGTGGTCAATAGTGGTTAATAATGGTTAATAGTGGTTAATAGTGGTTAATTATTGGTTAATTATGACTGGTTGGTGGTATACCTACCCCTCTGAAAAATGATGGACTTCGTCAGTTGGGATTCAATTCCCAAATCTATGGAAAGTCATCATCCATTCATGTTCCAGTCACCACCAACCAGATATATATCTCATTAACCAGTATTAACCACTATTAACCATCATTAACCATCATAAACCACTATTAACCATTATTAACCATCATTAGCCATCATTAACCATCGTAAACCACTATTAACCAGTATTAACCACCATTAACCATATGTCTTGCTCATTCTATTTTGGATGGTTTTAGCAAGAACAGAACGACCATCATGGACATCCCAAGGGAAAAGGCCCTGACAGTGACATATTGTGAGTTATTTTTCACCATGATTTAACCATGAACATCACGTAACAACCACAAGAGTACCCCCCCAATTGGTTGAAAATGTTGATAACTAATTCAAACTATGTTAGTGGTTAATAAGCTAATAATGGTTAATATTGGTTAATAATAATGGTTACCCACTGGTTATGACTAACAGTTCGCCATGGTATAGATAACCCATAGAAATAGATGGTTTACCGTTCTTAAAAATGGTGGATCTGTCCAGTTCGCTAACTGTTAGTCATAACCAGAGGCTTTTCCTATGGTTTTCCAGTTCTTTTCCGTTTCCGCCCGCCCTCCGCGGAAGTCCGAACGGTGAGCGAACGAGGAACTTGTGGTCTGAGGTCTCCAGGCCCTTCTCCAAGAGCAAAGTCCGCTGCCCTGGGTCTGGTGGAAAACCCATAGGAAAATGGAGGTTTTAATGGGAAAACCATGGGAAACCATAGGAAATCCATAGGAAAATGGAGGTTTACCCGGCCTGGTAAACTAACAAAAAGCGAAAATGGACCATTTATGAATGAATTACCTATTAAAGATGGTGGTTTTCCATAGCTTTTTGTATGTTTACCAGAAGGTTAAAAATAATGGACATATCATGGACACATCATGCAATGTGAGGCCCCCGGCCACGATAGCTTAGTTGGTTTATAACTCCAATAACTATGGTTTATGGTACTTATAACTATAGTTACTGGGGCTTATAAACCAACTTATAACTGGGGGGGGCCACATTGTGGACATAATGTCTCAATGAGATAACTCATGAAATATTTCAATGATTAATTGATGTTCATGAAATGAATATATCATGAGATGGGAGATTCACCAACTATGGGAATATCTACTGGAGATATACTGGAGATACAGGACAAACAAAGCCACTAATCTAACTTCACCAACAAACACCTGAGATCTTATCAGGGTGTGGTGGGATTTGATGGGGATATCGTGTGGAGTTTTAACCAGCAGGGCCAAAGTGGTGGGACGTGCGTAAAAATCGCTAAAGACCGTAAGGTTTTGGCAGCACATGGTGATATTATTGTCATAATGATATGAATATATATATATATATATTATATAATTATATATATATATATATATGTGAATAAACCTTTGGGATATAGTCTAGTGGGAAAAGAATGGGACATAATGAGACCATAATGGGATAACGGGATGTTGTTAGAGATATTAGGATAATGAGATCCGATGGGAGATCATGCGATATAGTAGTGGGACATAATGGGACATCACAGGACATAAGTAATTGACAATAATGGGATGTAATGATCAACACAGTGCTTGGATGGTTTTCTGATCCCCGGCTTAAGGTTCAAAGTCTATCTGTGGATATGTTGATATTTGATCTAGAAAAGCCCAGGGCATGGATATACAATGAGCAATGAGAACATTAAAATGAGAAACCTAGAGAATCCAGTGCTAAAAAACATATGGAATCCAAACAAATGAGGCGCATGAAACCGAGCTTTTATTGGATATGATCAGTTTTAGTGCTTCACAAGTTTTCAGGGGGTATGCCACGGTGATGAAACCAACTACAGGGCGGGCTGGTGCCAAGTACAAAACAGGCTACACCGCTGAGTCGTCTTGGGTCAGCTGGTGAGATCCCGCGCCTAAATGAAGCAATAGCCGTTGGTGGTGTTGCTCCTGAGGCTACTTCAAGCTTTGGATCGGAGATGGATTGCTCCCCAGGTTTTGCTCAGTTGGTTTAGCTCACTAGGGTCACTGTCATGGTAGCAACTATAGTTGATGGGGGATTCTAAAGCAACTCATAGCTGTGGGGCAACCTTGTAGAACAATATATAATCATCACGGAATATTAACAATAAGAATGATGGACTTACAGTATAAGGGCAATGGGATCAAGGTGGAAAGAACCTTTATCTTAATTTAATAGCACTAGTGATGGATTAGGACCGAATTTGGGATAAATGATAGATAATGGAATTATAATGACATTCGTTCTTATTCGACAATGTCGGGGAATAACAATATAGGTATTTTGTCCACAGCAATCATCGTGAAACAATCGCAGTCATGCAATCATTTTCTGGCAACGTCTTGTTGACCTATGTCTGATTGGTGGTATACCCGCCCCTCTGAAAAAATATGAGTCAGTTGGGATTATTGTTCCCAATATATGGAAAAAAACATGTTCCAAACCACCAACCAAATGTTCGTTTTTCTTGGTTAAACCAGCATTCTTGTCGGTTAACTTTTTATCCCCTCCATGTCTTTTGGTTAAAAGCCATTAATTTGTTGAAACTGTTTCCGTATCCAAGGTTGCCGTCATTATACCCTTTTGCCGCTTCACTCTCATTTTTTGGGTAAAAAACATATTTCCAGGATATTCTATTTACCACATATATTTGCAGGCTTCCAACGTTCCTAGCATTAAACATATAAACTACATACAAAACAATTATACTACAAATACATTTCTGGGTAAATTATGATATTTCACCAACCTGAATTAAGGCCATTAGGGGATGATTCCCCTCATTAACCATGATTCCAGTGAGGGAGAACAGTGAGGTCGTTATAATTTACGCAGAACTATATCCAAAATAATTATACTACAAATCTACAAATACATGTATATAACCAACCTCAAAATAGATATGGTTTCCACCTCCCACTTTTCAGACCAAAAAGCTCCCGAAATTTGGACCGTCCAGCTTGGCACTGATCTCGGAGCTCTCGGCCAAAAGCTCCTGCAGAAGCTCCTGGAACGAAAAATCGCGACTCGTCATGGCCGGGAAATCCCACGATTTATGGAGCTTTAATCGTGGGAAATCATTGATAATCATCCCTTCCCCCTATGAAAAACACCACCTATATCAACGAAACCAAATTCCATTGGGACCATCAAACATCATTTCGGTGGTATTTTTTGAGGGATGGGATATCCATGGATATCCACTGAAATCCAAAGGGGGTTTCTTCGTTGGATCCTTAGTTTTATTGGTTGAATCCGTATTTTTCCTGGCTAAACCCAGGTAAATCCTACATCTATCGACCCACTAACCCCGTTTACCAATTGGGTTTATGAATCCTGGGTTAACATTTATCCTAAATCCAGGCTTCAAACAATGGGGCTTTAGTAAGATGGGAATACCTGTTGGGATTTTAAATAATAGCCAGGGCTTTAAATATTGGGATTAAATCCTAGTTTTGTTCAAGGCTGATCCAGTCATCTACTTAGATGGGCCATGGGATTAACTAACTGGCTAGTGACTGCGGATTTGTTACCCCCTATATCCCAATTATAATCCATTTACAAACTAGTCAACTAACTCCATGGCCCATCTAGGTACCCCCAACTCCTTGCGCACCGGAGCGTTGGGACGATGTCGTGACCGGCGACGACGATTTTGAGCAGCGGAAGCCTGGTCGCAGGGCTGGTCACGGCTGGCGTGGCCTTAAAAACGCGGGCAAGAATAGGAGGTTGATCCAGAAACATAGGTGATTTAACCAACAAAAATGGTGATTTATCCATGAGAAATTGGAATCTATAGTTGATATAAAGCTGATTTATGATAGCTAAAGTGGTTTAAAACTAACAATATCTGTGGTGGATATGAGTAGTTGACTGGTTATAAAGTAACTGGTGGCTGGAAGGTACTACTTTGTGTTATATGTGTCTGACTATTTAATATCTAACAATCTTCAATTTTAGTAAAACATCACAGCTTATGATTAGTCATTAACAGATCGAATTACACAATTATGGTTATCATAGTTCGCTCGGCGTCACCGCCAAACAATATATGAGGACAGGTATGTTCTGTTCATAGGGGTTAATGATGGTTACCCTCTGGTAATCAAACATGGCAATGGAAAATACACCAGCTATAGATGAATTTACCATTACAACCACCAGATTTAGGGGATTTTCGCTATGATGGATTGACTAAAGGATATATATCCATGCAAAATCCTATGATTATCCCATCAGTATTTATCCAATTGCTATCATTCTTAATTATCCCTATGAATATGTGAAATCATCAAGACCATTCAAGACCCTGATTTCGGGAACATGTGACCTTTGGGATCCTTTGGCCGTTTGGGATGGTCAAATGCCTCGAGACTTGATGGTGAAACTGTGGTTCACCCATATTTCTGATGGTTTACCCACGGGTATTTTTTACACAGCTATGGAAAATGGCCATAGCAGATGGCTATAGGAAGCAGCAGTTCGATGTTTTACAGATGAAAAAGTGATTTTCCAAAAGCAACTGTAACAAATTAACAGAGGGTAAATCAAACCCTGATCCAATCTTATCAGTTTTAAGGGGTTTGATTTAAAATGGTGAAAACCATGTTTCTTTTGTTGGCTCCAAACACAGCCCTCATCTTCCCATGTCCCCATGTGCCCTGCCTGTGCCTTTCCCAGATCGGCTAGAGGTGTCTGAGGCAGTAGCCCCTGGCGAAAGCGGATCCCAACTGTGACTCAACATGGTTACTAACCACTTCAATGGGAAATTCAGGATCCTAAAATGGAGGTACCCACCATATATAAGGCCTATTTTTTAGGCCTATGTAAGGGAATATCCTCACAACATATGGTCTTATATGGTACAGTACCTCCATTTTAGGATCCTGAAATGGCCATTGACCACTACCCTCTGGTAAACTAACAGTTTGCTATGGAAAGATCCACCAGTTTATATCATTTTATAGCGTAAATCCATTATTTCGACCGGGCCATGTTCAATAGCTACGTTAAATTACCAGAGGGTATGTGGTTTCTTTTTTTTTGGGGGGGTGGGGATGGGTGGGGAACGAAAACATGGTGGGTCTAAAACCAACCAACTGTGATCCAGTGACGTTGCGTAGAGATCCAAATGTTTGGCACCGAAATGGCTTTGTTTGGTGTTCCCATGGTCACATCCTATGTTAATGTTTAGATCTGTCCAAATACCACTATATAATTCGAATCCAACACCCACTACTTTCTGGTCAAACACCTGCTTGAAAAAAAAATCCATGGTGAACCCCCTAAATATCAATGGTCAAACCATGTCAAACCATGTCAAACCTATATCCATCTACATCCTTATTTCCAATTCTTAAACCTGAACATCTGCTTCATGGTGAAACTCCCATGTTTATCATGTTTCACCATATGTTTCATGATTAATTAAATTCATATATTACGAATTCTTAAACCATCATTTGTCATGCTGAAGCTCCTATTTTCCCATGATGGATCGACTCAGCAAATCAAAGTTAACATCCCTTTATATCCCCATACACATATTTAATGTCCAACTATATCCTACGGTGAAAACGCATTTTTCCATCTGTTTTTCCACGGTGATCTAGCACCATTTCTTGGGCCCGTCCACGGTGAATGGCACCTGCAGCTCCATCTCCAGCCTCTGCAGCTGCTTCCGCGCCGCCACTGCGCTGCTGGCGGCGCGGAGCCAAGGCAGACGCGCGCAGCTGTCGGCGAGGACCTGGGGAATGGCCCAGCGTAGGGGAGGCCCCCCTCAACAATTTTGGTCTGCTCAATAACTCGGCATTTTCTTGGGAACCAGGTCTGGGGAATTCAGGATGATCAACTTAACAAAGGATTTCAATTGACATCAATCTATATACGTTCAATTGTTTTTCCTTCTAAACCTCAAAGAAATCTATTGATAAGAAAGGGTTTCAATTGAAATCAATTTCATTTGAATCTACTTTCAATTGATTTTTGGTTTAATTCTTTAAACAAAAATCGCCCCCAAAAAAAATTGTGCACAATAGGGTACCATCCAAACAATTACATTATGGAGGATGTGGATCACTCATGGGGTACCCCCTTGAAAAAGTGTTTGGGAGCTGTTTTCTTAATAAGGGTTTAATGAGGCATCTATTTATTTGGGAAACCTGGCATTTTCAAGGTTTTAACATGCATATGGCTTTCTAAAGTAAATGGACCAGCTTTACCCAAAGAAAGGTGTTTAAGGGTGGATAAAGCTCCTCCTATCCAATATTTTTTTTTAATCTAACAATAGAGGCCCAGGACACTAACCGGATCTAATCGGTATCCAACATTAATAAGTATGTAAAAGAGACGTTATATGGAGAAGAAATAGGGATGATAACGATTGAATAGAAAATGTTTCACACAGACGCTTTTACACAAAGATCCCTTTACACACGAACGCTTTTACACAGACGCTTTTTCACAAACGCTTTTACACACAAACGCGTTTACACAAAGACGTTGTTACACACAGACACTTTTACACACAAATGTTTTTACACACAAACACTTTTACACACAGAGGCGTTTACACGGATCTTTTGACGATCGAACTTCATTTCGTGCGTAACTGTCGCATTTTCGTGATCGCTCGTGGCCACCGCCCCACCTTGAGAGAGAATAAATTAAGAAGATAAAAGAGAGAGAAGAGAGAGCAAGATCTGATTGTGTACGATCTGCAGACGTAAGATCTGAAGATGTAAGATCAGCAGACGTAAGATCTGAAGATCTGAAGATGTAAGATCAGCAGACGTAAGATCTGAAGATGTAAAATGTCAATATGTAAGTTCAGCAGAGGTAAGATTTGAAGATGTAAGATCAGCAAACGTAAGATCTGAAGATGTAAGATGTCAAGATGTAAGTTCAGCAGAGGTAAGATTTGAAGATGTAAGATCAGCAGACGTAAGATCTG
>Ga0126342_10015940_pt1 | contig 13130 bp, 13 predicted proteins | sample Cyp1metagenome_FD_92528 | JGI IMG/M metagenome (GOLD analysis project Ga0126342, IMG submission 92528) | Coral microbial communities from Lord Howe Island, Old Settlement Bay, Australia - Cyphastrea 1 metagenome | ecosystem: Host-associated > Invertebrates > Cnidaria > Coral ... | reverse complement strand
GGTACTATTAAAAGAAGTTTCAAAAGAAGAAAGTTGTTTCAAAAGAACATTGTTGATTTTTAAAGTTGTTTGTTGCTAGGTTTTGTGTGTGGCTGACACAGGCCTTTCTGAAAACGCGCAAATCATACATAATCAATATTGAAATATGTTTCAACATGTTTCAACATGTTTCAACATGTTTCAACCACCAGACATGTAAGGGTGTGGATTTGGAAGGTCTCATCATCCACCCTGGCACTGCCACACTAAAGGTCCTGTCTTGTAGGAAGTAGCTGGTATTGGTGGAACTCTGGACTCTTACTATGTCTGACCTGTGAACCTTTATTCACAGCCGGCTTGGCTCAGCCTGTTTGGGTCCTTACTTTAGTAATTGAGCTGCACCAAATCAACGGTGCATCATTCGGTAGCTGTGTCTGGGTCACTTGACCACTGATCCTACATGCGGACGGAGCAGTCGCATGCATCATTTTCAGGCTTCAGTCTCCATCCTCAATCTTGCGATAGAAGGCAACATAAGTTTCGGCCTTCAGCGCATCATCAATGGAACATTTAGCGACAGTCGCATCGTTGCAGAAGTACCAATTGCCTCGAGGCAATGTTCGAGGCATCCAGAGGCTTAGTAAACTCAAACAAGAAAAAGCGGTGCCTTCCATGGTGCAAACAATACGAGATATCAATTCTGAGCATGTTGAGCATAGAGGCTCATGGCGTACATGACTGATACCTACAGTAGTATGTATCAATGTGAGATCATAGGAATGTATGAATGTGGTATTAAAAAATGGCTCTACATCCCTCACTCTCTCAACACATCATCTGGTGCGCAAATAGATCTATAAATAGATCTACAATGATCTACAGATTAGATTAGATTAGATTAGATTATGTAGATGTGATTAGATAGACAGACATTATTTGTGCGCCGCCCTTAAAATCATTGAGATGATATTCAGGAGATCTATTTTTATCGACCCCTGTGAGATCACTGGAGCAAATTCTCCACGCGGATCGAGCCTTCCTCCAGGCTTCGGCCAAGGTTGACATAAGCAGTGTAATGGCCGCCCTGCAGCGTCGATCCATGATGTTGCACAATTCCTCGTCCAAGTTGGAGCTTGGGAAGATGCAGCTGTCATGATGACATGGCATCATTTGATCTCCATTCCGAATTGAGATCACTCTTCCTATCCGTATCTTGGTCAACCAAGTCTGAGTTCACACATACTTTCCAATCTGGAAACATGATGAAATATGTAGTAATTTAATGAGAGGTGCTGCTTTCTGACAACCTTGGGGCGACCCTGCTGCAACATGCGACAACACTCTGTCGTCAAGGAGCCGAAAAGTTCGTAGGAGGCTTTCTCATCAGGACTGATGGGCAATTCTTGCTTTTCACACTCCGACTTCAAATGCTCACGGACGTTCTTGGCAATGTCTGGGGTCATCATCAAGTCCTGAAGTGTGTGAGAACGGTATCAGACATGCATCAACTATGGCAATGGCAATGAACTTCTAAGAGCAGAGCAACTAACATCATCTAACTACATGGTCATTCTCTTGGCTCCCTTTGGCATGGCATAGACAAACTGACCACTTGCTGACCAACTTTCTAATCTTTCTCCCGATCACTCGGAACTGATGACAAACAAGTTGTCCCCATCCCATCCCATCCCTGGGTCCGAAAGGTCGAGGGTTGCTGGCACTGCCACTTTGGTCTTGATCTTCTGTAGCTTTCGATTGAAACCTTGGCCCCCGCCACTGCTGGAAAGGTGAGATTTGGTGCATGCTATGGGTGATCCGACGGTCGACTGGCGGTCCCATAAATGGACAATAGTCAAAATGCTGCGGAGCAATTCCAATTTCTACGTCGTTTCCCATGTTTTGTTGATAATGCATTTTACTTTACTGCATGTTGTATCATTTGGTTTTGCTATGTGTTACGCATATTTTACACAAAAATCCGATGGCTAATTCAACATATCCAAATTTTACCATTGGAAAAGCAGGAAAAGAACACAAGTCTTTTCTCCGTATACTCCAGGATGGGAATATGAGAACCATTGAGAACCCACTTCTCCCACAGCTTGCCGCTTCCGAGCGGCGCTTCAGTTGCACCGTCAACAGCTTCGGCATGGAGCCGCACAGCCAAGACTTGGAGGTGGCATACCTGGTGGCCCATGAGTAGCCCATGGGAAGCCAATGCAGCTGGGTTGTTTTGGTCCCACAAAGCACAAACATGTCAAAAAGATTCAAAAAGGTAGTTGAAGGAGAACGGTGTTGAAGTCTGTTGAAGGGACCAACCCCAACATCCAAAACTGCGACCACAATAACAAGGACGATGATGGCACCAGCAACGACACCAATGACTACGTGCTGATATATTAGCAAATACAGCAACAAACAACCCAAAGACCAGAAGAAACCACTCCCAACAACACCAACACCAAGACCATCAAGAAAGGAAAGAACCAACCACCAACAACTATCACAAACGATAGCCATAAGTATTAGCACACATCTTTCCCCCCCCCAAAAAAAAAGAGGAAAATTCATATATATATACATACATATGAATTTGCAGACACATCTATCATCTATCATATAATATATATATGTGTGTGTGTGTGTGCGTTTGTTTGTTTATTGAATTTTATTGATCCATCGCCATCTCAACCAGCAGAACCAGCCGCTAAACCAAGAGACATTTTGTGTTTCTTCTTGGCGTTGCCATTTTCCGGTGCTTCGCCTTCCGCCGCCTTGGCACAGTCGCTGCAGTCGTAGGAGGGATGGAAGTCTTCCTCCATGGCCTGGCTCCGGTTCGGGATATGCTTGGAGAATGGTAGAGGCAGACGGTGGCAAAACAATGTAAAACATGGACGGCTCAGGGATTTTTAACATTTTTTAGTAGGGATTTCACAACTATCTATTTATATATAATATAATATATTTAATTAATTGCAAAGTAGTGCAAATGAAATGGTTCAAAATCATGGGGGACTGGAGGACTTTCCATCTTCTCCAAGGCAGCCCTCCTCAACTGCGACGTTTAATAATAGGTTCGCTTCTAGTTGGACCATCACTGGACCATCTGGCCTCAACACCGGCGAATTTCTGCAGGCAGTCCATCAAGCTGCAGCTGCCCTCAGAAATGACAATGAAATGACAATGAAATGACGGGCAGCATGGCAAGGGGCTAACCTACTAGGTGTGCTCATTGATGCCAACCAGTATGTGTATCATTGTGTATCTACGTGCTGTTGCGTATCGCCCGTACTCATACATGTCCGCAATAAGTCTGTGGCCCCTTGAGAGACAAGAACCACCAAACGCATGGGGTATTGATGAAATTCAAGGTTGTATGTTGTAGAGCGACTATCTAACATTATCTAACCATGCATGTATCAATGCTGCTTCAATTCAAGGAAGGAGATATCAGACCTTAACTTCTTACATGTCCATAGCTAGCATTCAGTTGTCGGTGATCAGTCCCTTTGAGGCTCGATGTCCTTAGGTCTGCAACAACTTATATTAAACGAATGTGTGTGAACGAGCCCGCTTTGAGCAAGAGGTCTTGGCACCTGTTGTTGCAGCACTCCCATCAGGGGTTAAAGAGACCAACACGAATAAACATGAACAAACCAAACCGAATTGAAAGCTCTGTTTTGCCACCAAGCATCTCCATTGATTCCAAGACTTTTGCCGGAATACATTGACTGCAGTTCATCGGGAAGACCTTCCTGACAGCCACGCCAAGCTTCCAACAACGCATTCTTACGCTCCACACGGTCTTCTTCATCCTCTTTGTCCTGCCCAGGTTCAGTCCAGAATCGCACAGAAGTGTAGCAGGTTGGCGAAAGCAATGCACAAAAACAGCTGGGAACTCTACAGTTATCGCAGATTGCTGGTCGCTAGCGGCACGCCCGCCCGGGCAATGTAGCATAATGTAGCAACTTTGAAAGATATGCAAAAAATGCCATGGATGAACGGACACGCTACCAATTGGAAGCAAGTAACATAGAGACAGAAGGCGCACACAGTTTTGGGAAACCATCAGCCCCGCTGGCTTTCAAGACCATCTATATAATGGATTTTTGAAACGGGTGAAAAATGGTGAAAAGAAAGGGGATGGCCGAAAGGGCCCTAATCTCTCAAAGAACTGCTGTACTCTTAAGAACCTTGCACTAGCCTTTCTGAATTGTCTCAGCCATGGGGAGTCACCATGCAAGTATATGGCTAGGGCCTGGCTAGGTGTGCATTCTGGTCCTGCTCTTCAAAACAGCCAACACATATAGACTCAACACAATACTACTAATGTTAACTTAGAGGTGCACATCATCATGTCTACAATTTACTTTGTTTACTTCTTCCTGTTTAACACACGCGTCATATGAAGCTCCATACCCTATGCCTTTCCCAAGTCTCCTCCTTGTCATTGTTCAGCAGCTCATGTGGAATATCCACTGGTGCGTGGAGGTCCGTGCGCTGAATTCCCAACGTAAGTTCCTTGGTTCAGAGCAACGCTGCATCCAAATTGTCCAATCATTCGCAATACCACTGAAGTCCTTTCGGTTTGACTTTTGTTGGACTACCACACTTGCAACAGCATCAGTCGCGGCGCCGTGTTCAGTCAAACTGCTATCGCACTGCAGTTTGCAGGTCTGAAAACTTACCCACTTTGTTATCTAAGGGGTTACGTGAGGTCCTTCAATTTCATGCCAAATATGAAAGCTGGCTTCCCCATTCCAATAGCTAAATCAATAAGTCAATGCCAGAAGGATCGCCATATTTTTTCCCTGCCGCATCCAACAAATATGCTGCAAGGCATGTGAATTTGCCAACCAATCCAAACAAAAGCAAGCCTCTTGCCCCCACTTTAGCGATTGACCGATTGACCCCACAACTATCCACATCCTTGTGGCCAGTCCAATGGTGTTTTTAGCCAAGTGTCAGGCTCCTGCTTCAGGAGTTTCAGCATCTGCTTGTGCTCTTTTTCACCCTGGACCTCCATGATCTGATCCTGGGCTCGGAGCGGTTTTTAGCCTCTCTGTCTGTGCTGCATCTGTGTCACCTCCACATGCCTCCACGTACCTTCACAATGAATATCAATGAATCAACGCTAATTGAAATGTTCGTTTCATATGTTGACAGCTGCCTAAACCACCTTACCACCTTGAAGCCACACATCATGACATCCCGGGACGCAATCACCAAGACTCTCCGGGACGAACCACCTTGTTGGCTTCGCCCATTGTGAGCTTTTTCAGGTTCCACTTGTCAACAATCGAGTCAGGCACAATGCTTGCCTTGCTCAATCGAGATTGTATGGTTTCAAGTGACCGCCAACTGTATGGAAATTTTGTTCCTGATCCACGTCAAATAATAACATACTACTGAAAATATAAGAAACCAGGCACTCAAATCAACAAATTGAAGAAAGGTTGGAGGTTTGGTAGTTGTTGATGGTTTTTGCGTTCACATGGCCAGATTTCATCTAATTACAAAGAGCTATGCAGCAAAAGTAGCGAAAGCCTCTACTTTAGCCACTGGGGTTATCCAAACATTCTCCCCCCTGGCATAGTGCTTCTGAGGTGCCACGATCAATTGATCCTGGGTTTTGTGGGAAGCCGCCGCAGCTGGGAGTTGTGTGGAGTCAATGAAGGGAGTTGAAAGATTTGCAAAGGCTGACAGAATGTACTCGAGAAGTTGTGACCTGGAATAGTCCTAGAACCCAATAACTTGGCGATGAGAGAGAGAGGGAGAGCTATTTATATTATATATAATATATATATATCCGAAAATAAAGGCAACCATATATAATAAATCATATATATACACAGTATATATATATATTTATATATATATATATTTATATATATATATATATATTTATATATATATATATATATGTGTGTGAACCAAATTATCCATGGTCCATAATCTTAATTATATATACCTCATCATTGCAAAAGGATGCGAAAAGGAGCCGTACCTAATTATATAATAAGATTGATATCCTTAGACCATGTGAAGCTTCTGTCAGGCAGGGTCTATTGCCAGCACCAAGCATCTTTGGATAGCGCAGACATGTTCCATTTGAATCCGTAGTCCTTGGTGGTAGCGAGTAGGCGATGGTAAAGGGATATATGTCATGTCCAAAATCAAGGGAAGCACGAAGTAATCCCAAGCAATCTCTGAAGGTTGAATGCTGCAAGGAATTGTCACTAAAGTCCTCAAAATTGGCTTATCGAATCAACATGTATCAAGACTTGCAAAATCTTGCAAAATCCAAACACAAAATACATACAAATACTGATGTATACAGTAATTATACAGTATATTGACGTTCTCTACAGAGATACATCATCTGCCTCGGCATCTATACGGATCTATACGGATAGTCCGAGGATTGCAAGAGTTTAAAGCTGGTCTTGCTGCAGAGCATCCTGTTTTCCGGTCTTCTCGCTCCTCAAGAGCACCTGCCAAGTCTGCGAAGTCACGTCGAAATCGCGTCGAATATGTCGAATGGACAGCACCAGTGGAGTCCAGCCGCTTTGGCTTGGCTAAGACATGCTAAGACACTCCAGTACTCTGGAGTCAGAACCAGGCCCAACAAGGCACCCAAACATTTCACCATGATTTCACTTAATTAATTAATCATTGGGATTGGCGGATGCACAAACTTCATGACACGATCATTGATTTTAAATAGTGGAAGCAGTTCCGGCCCACAAACAGCACAACCCGCACCTCGTAGTTGAAAGGACCTGGCATACGTACACTTCATCCAGTGGCGTATCACTATGTTCTGACTATCACTATGTGGGGGTATGTAGGTATGCATTCAGTTTCTTGTCTTGAGCGAATTACATGATAGTATATTTTCCCAAGAATGCATATGTGACACAACCTCCTGGGGCATGCAGCACTGCTCACTGAAGGAACCAAGATGTACCTCGCATTCCCATTGGCTCAAAGAAGGAAAAGCAGGTGAAGGCGGCATCCTTTCTGTACTAAAAATGCACTGCCACGGCCCACCTTCTTCCTCTTCAGGTTGATCTTCTTGTTCTTCGGTGTCTGCTTGATGTCCGCTGTTCTCTTCCTTGGCAATGGGAAGATTGGAGCAGCTGGGGGCACAGTCAATCCGCAACACCCACACGGGGAAGAATGCCAGCGCATGATATACATCTTACACATCCGATGATAAAACTCCCATCATCTCTCATCTCTAATACGTGCAATGACGATATGTACAACTGCGTAGTGTATGCAGAAATATATATATACTATATATATATATAATTATATATATAGCGCACATCATAGCGCCATCTGAAGAAGTTCGGGGATGATTGGTGCCCAGACACGGTACACCTGAGGTGGGCGACAATGCAGAACATGTGTTCCAAACTACCCAAATTCCCAAAGGGATCGATCAAATGATCAAATTCAATCAGCAAGGCCTTCACCCATCCCACACGCATCCCAGACCCATCCCAGACGATTCATCACCTGGTGTCATCCCTGGCTATCTCCTTGGCACCTGGCCGAGCTTCGTAAGGTGTGTCATCCTGTGGGGTTTTGTCCTGAGGCGCATCTGCCGGCTCCGGCTCTTGCTTCTCATGGTTGCCTTCCTTCGTGCCAAGGTGCATGATGGGGCAGTTGCGTCACACATTTACATTTTTATAGCATGCAGCATGAGTAAGATAAGACAAGATAAGATAAGTTAAGCATATCATTCAACTCATGCTCTAAAATCTGCTCCAGAAATTTTCAGGTACCCCAAAATCATCCAAAATCCAGTGGTTTGAAACCTCCAAAATCCCTTCCCGTTTTTTGATGGGTATTTTTTTGTTTGGTGTGCCCAGCTTCATCCGATCCATGTTCGGGTGTTGCTTCCGGTAGTTCAGCTGCTGGCAACCTCAGTGTTTCACTGTTAATTTTGTTTCGATGGCGGGACCAACATGGCACTAGCATGGCCTGACTCGCCTGACTTTCCCAGCGGCACAAGACAGTTTGATATATACCCTCTGGTGAACTAACATAGCAATGGAAAATGGCTATTTATAGTGGATTTTCCCATTAAGAATGGTGATTTTCCATTGCTATGTTAGTTCACCAGAGGGTAACATTATATAACCATTCAGATTTTCACCCACCTGATACTAAGGGCTGTTGTGCTAGTCAGCTAGTCTGTGTGCCACCACGACCTGACAAATGCATACAGTGATCAGTCATCTCAACTCCCAGGTAGTAGGGATGAAAACCACTAACAAAATACAAAAGGGTATGAGACGCCTGAGTATCCACAGCATTCCATGGCCAACTGCTAACAAGTCTAACAAGGGACCACGTGGTTTCTCCGTTCTTCTCCTTGTTTTCCTCAGGGCCTTTGGTTGGCGCATCTCCATTTAACGGTGTATCTCCATTTGTCGGCGCATCTCCGTTAGTCGGTGGAACTGGTGCAGTGCCATTGCAATCATCTTCGTTGGGCCTAAGTGAAACGTTGCACCTATGGATCAGCAAAAGTTATTTTTTTGGGGGGAAACGAAATGTACATCATGTACGTCCCCAACCCTTAGGTGGGGGACGTCAGTCACATCTTCCGCCGAAACCATGGTTAAGGGGGTGGGGATCTTAATCTAATGATAAGACTTGAGAATTTACGTCAGTCAAAAATTCAAAATACCTTAAGAAATGGTTTGGACTCATGCAACATGTAGGTTATGTAGGTTTGGAGCCAACTCTTGCTTTTTTGAGCCCATACTTCCACAATAACTAATTATATTTCTGCAACATTCTGCAACTGTGGTGTAAGAGAACCGGATCTCGGCAAGTCATAGCAAGTGATGGCAAGTCGCGGGTGGTTCTCTGCCGCACCTTGATCCTTGCCATTCTCTGCCCGCGTTGCGTGCTCTGCTTCCTTCGTTCCGGTGGTTCCGTTGGTCCCATTCAGGGTGGTTTCGGGCGGCGGCATGTCCTTCGCTCCAGCCTGAACAAGGAAAGCTGCTGGCCCTGGAACTTCTGGTAATTCCAAAATATTCCAAACGTCCAAAGTGGTAACCAAAAAAAAAGAGGCGGAATCAAATAAATGAAATGGTCTTGAGATGCCTTTTGACGCAAATTGCCACCAACACAACCATGGCATGTCATTTGTATACTTTGCATATGAGACAACATGAACATACAATAACTGTTTATTTTTTTAATCTTAATTAATTGCAGTAAATCCTTCCCAACTGTGGTTTCCACTCTCGTGCCTCAGTACCATTCAGTACCTTCAACCCAATCTCCCAATGCCTCCATCTCGGTGACTGGCTGTGGTGTCGCCTGATTCTCAAGGGATTGGGAAGGAGGAAAATCATGCAGGAAAGCGAAATAGAAATGTTCCCTTTATCATCCTTTATCATCCTTTATCCAGTTCTGAGGATATCTCCATATGATCTCCACAAATCAATCCATGGAACTATCTCTGGCGTTTTTGGATCTTTTGGGAAATTGATCAGTTTTTTTCACCAACTTGGACTCGATCAGTTTTCAGCCAACATCCCAGAAATTCCATTACCCTCTGGTAATTTAACATAGCTATTGAACATGGCCATAGAAATAGTGGATTTACCCATTGAAAATGGTGATTTTCCATAGTTATGTGGCTGTTTACCAGAGGGTAAATTCCCATAAATTCCATGTTTCCGCTATGAGAATCAACACACAAATCCCATCACACCGCGCCTGCGCCTCCTCGGGGCGAGCCGCCTCTGACACTGCCGCCACGCCGGGCGCCGCGGGCTCGGAGACCTCGTCGTCGGTTTGAACTTCGGCTTCCTGGCGGAAATTTACCCAATAGATCCCAATAGATCGCAGATGTGTGGAGGAAAATCAATGGATCTTTTAAAGGTAAATATGACATATTAGTTGAAAATAATGTTGAGATATGATTGGGTAAATACGTTTGAGATTTTTTTAGATCAAGTGACAAAATAAAGTGTCAAATCCTCTTAAGATAGTATTATATACAGTATATCATTGTCATATATTGTCAATCATATTGTCATTATACGTTGTGTAGGTCTTACACATGATTTTGGAATATTTAGATGTAGAATGATGTAGATGTGTAGATATCTGAGAAAAAGAGAGAGAGAGAGAGTCATGTGCAGTACCACACAGTCATAGTATAGGAGCGATGACTAATCTTAGAAGTGAAATAGGGGTCTTGCGGGTCTTGAAGCAGAGGTACCGCTCGTGCATTTATCTATTGTTGTTAATTGGCTTTTCATGGTCTTTCGAATTATACATATTCAACCACGCATCCTCTCAAATTCAAGTTGCTAAATGGACCTTGTGGGTCTTCACCTGCATGAGCACACAAGCAACAATAGGTTTTCTGGGCGACATGTGAATGTGGGTTGTTACAAAAACAAATGTGTTTGCCCCTGTCCGAGCATATGTCAGCATAGTAGGCACAACAAAGTTGGCTGAATCTATCCATCCACACGTGCCTCTGCCGATATGCTCTCACATGTTGCCAAGTTCACTACAAGTATGACTTCAAATCGCATACATATGTACACACATATAAACGTGCATGTATGATATGTCATCACATATAGTATACATATATAATTATAGTATATACACAGTAGACATGAGTACACATATATAAGTCAGTACTCCATATATCAATTATCCGTCAACCCTCCCCTGGTGTTCTTTTTGGACTACCTGCCAAGCTTCGCAGAATTGTCTGACTGCCCCTGAATCCCTCATGGGTTCCGCTACCGGCTCCGGCTCGGGTGACCTGAAAACTCAGCTGTACTCCACCAGTGCGGCTCCAGCAAGCCACATATAGGCACATAGTCACCAGTTTCTGATCGAAATGTGAATATATGTGAATGTACCCAATGATAATTGCTTGAAAAACACATTCTCACATGTTGCTTTCCTAAATTTTCCTAAGCTTCCCTTCTGACCATTTCAATGAATTCATTTCTGACAGAGCTTTCCGTGAGATTTTCCAAGATACTCTTGAGGATCCTCTTGAGGCGTTTGGGTCGTGTGCTCCGGCTGCTCCGGTGCCCAGGGGACCTGTTGCAGTTCCACCTCGGAGCCGTGCCAGATCGTGCCAGGGCTGACACCGGTAGAAAGATGTCATTTGATGATAACATTTGGAGCTTTAATGAACTTTCCCATAGGATCCATGTATGGTATATATGCTAACATGACTGGGGTATATTGATGGTAAATGTTAGCATATATATAGCATGCATGGATCCTATGGGTTTAATACCATCTTCATGCCATACGATCTGTGATAGATTTACTGATTTACCCACATTTGGGTGGCTTGGGCTTTGAAGGTCATTTTTGGCAAAGGCCATACATCAAGGGGGTGGGAAATGTAAAAATCAGATTAGATTGCTACAGCCGTACTGTCACTTTTCAACTCCAACTGCCAACCCTAAGCCATGCTCTGATTGATTGAAGTTCTACTTGAGGCGTGGCATTCCAACAGGTCCACTTTCCAATTCATTGGATAGCTGGATAGCTGCTTTAGGGAGTCATCACGTTCCTAAAAAAAACATGTTTCAACCATTGGTGGCTGCCTACTTTCAGCAAGCTGCCGGTAGTCCAAGGAGACCACATTCACCTAAGACATGAGTGATCTAAGATGCTGCTGGCCCAAAGAGGTGACAGATTGAAGGTGCATGCTGATCATGAACTGCATGTTGTTCATTTATAAAAAGAATCTCTGCGGCTTCATGAAAATGAAATTTCTGAAATGTGCTGAGCAGGGGTGGAACATGCTGAAACAAAAGGCACCAAAAAAGCCTACAAGCTATAGCAGCAATACAAATGTGATTGCTGCATATTGCTGCTAGCAGCTGTTGAAAAACGCAAATCATCACAAATCATCACATACCATCATAAATCATCACAAATCAAAAGCAACGATGCAAGGCTCTCATGCGTCATGCAGCAGGCGACGGTATTTAAGAGTCGGAACCCCTCACTCACCAAATCATGTCAAGAATGAAAGGGACCAATCCCCTGAACGATGAATGAGTACAAAACGTGAGAATGGAGTAATCAATATCGGTGATTGCACTACCATTCCGCTAATCAGCACGGTCAGGCAAATGGAACGCACGCAAAGGGCCCTGGCCATGACAGGAGCCCACCCATCCATTCAGGCTGAAGCAAATCGGAAGTCACTGTCGCACTCTGGCACTGGAACAGATAGGTGAAAGTATGGGCATACCCTCATGGAGATTCTTTTGCCTTAGCCGCCAAGCTGGTGCTGGGAAAACAAAGCAAGAAAGAAAAACAAACAGGATTCCGCGCGTGCAAAGGCACGTAACTCTGAGATTATTATTGTTCAGAGAAAGTTTTTCGTCCCCAAAGTATTGCTCCTTGGTTGATTGCTGTCGTTGTTCAAACGCTTACCAATGCGCAAATCCAGGCAGCATTTCCAACACAAGAATGTGGAGCAAATCTGCCCTTGAAAATTCTGTGCGGCAGCTTCTCCACTTGGCGTTTGCCCATGTTGCCCCTCCTCTCCACTGTCATCCTTTGCTTCCTTGTTATTGTTGCCATTCTTGGGTTTCTCGTCAGCCACTGCGCCCACCAATGTGCAAAAAAACTCATGGGCATCGTGCTGCCTCGGCCCAGCCCGGTCGAAAGGCACTTGACCCCCCGCAAAAACTGTTGCACATCAGTCTCTGAAAGGCTGTGTAAGCACAACAGGGACCCCAACAATGTAATATCATATGTGATATATCATATATCATGAATTAAAGACATATTAAGATACAGTATGATGGTGTGAAATGTGAAATTATTATTGCATATGATTGCGTGGGTAAATACGATATCAGGCACAGTTCATCATGGCCCATCTACAGAGCCCTGGAAACAAAAATCTATCTATCTATCTATCTATCTATCTGCTTATTTCTATCTCTCCCTCTATCTATCTATCTATCTATCTATCTCCATCTATCTATCTCTATCTGGGGGTTGTCCTAAATTACTGTTCCCACAAAGGCCTCTTGGGCCGAGCTTGCGCCAACCTTGCGCGTTTCTTGCGCGACCACACGCCCGGATCACTTTCATCATTTCAGTTGTTTTTCATC
>Ga0126342_10015939_pt1 | contig 13131 bp, 10 predicted proteins | sample Cyp1metagenome_FD_92528 | JGI IMG/M metagenome (GOLD analysis project Ga0126342, IMG submission 92528) | Coral microbial communities from Lord Howe Island, Old Settlement Bay, Australia - Cyphastrea 1 metagenome | ecosystem: Host-associated > Invertebrates > Cnidaria > Coral ... | reverse complement strand
TATATATATACATAATATATATGTACATAATATATATATATATATACATTATATATATATATATATATATATGTATACACAATGAGTATATATATATATATATTAACATAATATACATATGACGTATATATATATATATATATACACAATGTGTATATATATATATGTGCATAATATATATATACATACACCTACATATATGCACAAATACGTATATATATATATATGTCTATACACATGTTTACACACATTTAGGCCCGAAGAAAACTAGTATGTAAAACATTAGGAAAGCCAGTTGCAAGCTGGGTGGTGGTTCAATAGGTTTAATCACAAGCCCAATATACATAGGAAAACCATTGGAGAACCATAGGAAAACCATAGGAAAACCATAGGAAATGGTTCATGATGGCTATTAATGATGGTTATTAATGATGGTTACTGGTTGGTGGTTTGGAACATTAACTTATTTTTTCCATATATTGGGAATAAGAATCCCAACTGACTCCATATTTTCAGAAGGGTTGAAACCATCAAGCAGATATATGTTGGCACATGTTCAGTTTCCATACTCAGACATACAAAACAGAAGAAAAAAAAAAACGTATCCGAATTGAGAAGCACATTTCCGAACCTATAAGGGAAGAAAGAACCGTATAAGGATTAAGTTGTTTTTTTTGTGGACACCCCGTTGGTAATACTTCAAAGAAGCTGCATCCTAAAGTAAGTGTCAGCAATCGCCAAAAATACTTTTTGTTTTTCAAGTTTTGCCGACCTTTAACCAATCATCCCATAGATATGTGGCTCAAACACAATCATCAACTATCCCCAATATAATTATACCAGGTGCTAAGAAACATCGAATGGTAGGTGTTTATCACATTGCGGTGATTCTCCCCACGTAGATGTGTATGTGCAGATAGATATATCGCATACAATCAGTTCGCTTTGTTGCACTCAACTTTGAGAGGAGCTATTGACATCATGACTTGTTGTCAACCCACAACAGAAGAGGGACATCCATGATCAAACGGCTGCCACAGGCTGTTTCAGTGAACCTTCAAAGAAACATCCCAAATGCTCAACAAAGCATGGGATATTTTATGGGATAGAATGTAGATATAGAGGACTGTAGTGAGATATACAGGCATATACAAACAACAGTGGCGTAATTTACTTATCCCCAACAGAAAAATAATGCAGGTTTCACCAAAGATATGATCGTTTCAGGGGTAGCACAATGTGATACCCTCTGGTAATGACTAACATAGCTGTGGGAAATTGCCCAGTTATCGTTGATTTACCAATTAAAAGTGGTGATGTTCAATAGTTATTATGTTAGTTTACCAGAGGGTAAACCACTACTATTGGGGATGGTTTGTCGCGTACATCAGATATTCACATCAGCTACTCACCACTGGTCACCAGTTTAGCTGGGCAAGGCTGAACATCAAACCTAAACTAACTTTTGGGATGAACAGAAAGGTACCAAGTTCATTTGGGGCTTAACTTGAGATATTATTTACCCTCTGGTTATTTAACATAGCCATGGAAAATCCCTTATAAATGGAGGTTTTAATGGGAAAATCATCTATAAGTGGGCTGTTCCATGGCTATGTTAAATAACCAGAGGGTATATATATATATAACCATAGCTGTAGGGGGTTCTATCCCAATTTATGGGTGGTTCAACCACAAATTTTCGTGCAATCCAATGGAGCTATGCGCATCCAACAGCCTGAATTTTGTGACGATTTTTGTTTGGGTATATGTCTATTGTACTATACTGAAGATCTGGATATCGTTTTTGATATGTTTAGTTCTGGAAACCCTGTTTCCGGATTTTGCTATATTGCGGGGGTTCCAGATAGCAGAATCTCTTCCAAACAGCAACCCATCCCCTGTTCACATTCAATGCACCCAATTGCTGAAAACCTCAGTCGTGGATACTGGGATCCAAGACCAATTCAAAGTTCCGATGGGCTGCATAGGAAGGGTATGAATATATTTATGGCAACCCCTAAAAGGAGAAAAAGGATAGAAAAGGCAATGCATTACCGTTTTAGTGAGAATTTGTTTTTATTTATTTTCAGGATCCATAGATTTATCCATGTTTATCCATCCAAAGTTCACAGATTACAGAAGACTATTTGTTGTACCTTCCCACTGACCCCATAGTCCACAGTGGTCCATTTTTTTTCCTGCGGAGTCTGCTTGGCTTTTAATTCCAAACTGTTTGGGCATTGCATTTGGGGTTACGTCTACAGCGGGAACCATGGCGGAGCAATGCTTACAGGCTCCAGAGTTTGGGATATAACTACTGACCTAATACTGACCTAATATAATATCTGACCGACTTTGTAGGACGGGACAGAGAAGCATGGTTTGATTCATTGCCCGTTTGGCGATGCTCTTCTGTTTCATGTATGTACGATATATAATTAGTTGACATCCTCATTCTCCGTGGTGGTATTCCTGTCTGAATCAATGTTCTGGTGATTATCTATGCGTTTTGCCCACTGCACTGGGTCAACCTTCACGCAACATTTTGGCGTTGTTCGTACACTGTGCATTCATGTTGCTCATGCACATTGTGGGCCAGGCAGTGTTCAGGTGACCCACCACATCACATTTGTTAAAAAAGGCGGTCTACGGCTTCGTCAATGACACAGCGCGCTTGCCCATACCTGTATCCTCGAAAAAGCACAAATAAATGCTCATTTGAAAGATTTCTGCTTTCTGAGCTCTTTTTCGCCACATGAGCGTAATTGCACCACTTTTGGCATCTTTGCACATTGTGCATTTTGAAGCCAAAATTATGAGCGTATTTTACCGGGAAATAAGCGTAAATACCTGGGAAAAAAGCGCAAATACCTGTCCGTCAAGAAACAAATGCGCGTTTTCTAGTTCAAGTGAGCATAAAAAGTCAAAAAGAGCGTAAATTCAAGCGAAAACTGCTATGAGCAGAAAAAAGTGCTAAGTGAAGATCCAAGTATGAGCAGCTTCAAAATCCTTCATGAAAGGACTTTTAATTTGCAAATCATTGTAATTCTGCTACGCGCTCAGAATCGCAAAGTATAGCCACCAAAGTAAATCAAAGTAGCTGCGGAAGGCAAAGCAGCACCTTAGCGAAACCAGTCGCTGCAAACCAAAACGGAGGCCGCGAAAGACGCGCAAAAATAGCTGCGAAAGAAATGTATATACGAGTCAACAGGAAAGGCAAACAGGTGCTTGAAACTGCTCACAGAGCATGTTCGCACCCGTGAATCGTGAGGTCTTGACAGGGGCAGTTTTCAATTTGGTGAACGGGGACCAGCACGAGGCTCGGTTCTGCGCGGGAAAGCGGTGGCGTAGTTGACTGGGATTTTGGTGTTTCGAATGGTTGGGGGCTCAGGGGCAAAGAGGCGCTTTCCATGCTAGTTCCAAGTGTGATGGTCGAAAGCCTAATCAATAAAAGATTGTCGGGACAGGTTATGCAGGTCCCTTTGTGGGCGGTGTTTGTAGCAGACCCTGATCAACATCGACCAGGGTAGTCCTCGGCATTAAGCATCCCGTTTGTGTATTTGGCAAGTATTTTGAGATCGCGGGTAGTCAAGTCTGCGGGTAGTCAAGTCTGGTTTGGTTCCAGCCAACGGGGGAATTCAAGTAGATACATTGTTTTAGACTGCAGATGGCCCATATACTTTGCTTTTAGGACCCGCAATTCGGAGGGCAAACGCGAAATAGGTTTGAACTGAGGTATTCAACTGGTCAGCACGTAGCGTTTGACAGAAACCTGAATGCAGAACCCCACTTTGCCAGGTTGAACGCGAATCACATTTTTTGTGTCTGGGCAAAACAAGTAGTGGGCGAAGGGACACGCCTGCAAATTGAAACCCACGTGGGAGTTGCCAAAAAAGGTTTGCGAAAAACAGCCAACGATAATGACTTGGGTTTTTGATAATTACATCTGTTTGTGAGCATCCAGAACTCTGTGTTTATATGTTTATAATTCAACATTGTTTTCTTTTAAGGTTGATTTTGTTTTACCTAAAAGCTTCGGGGCACGACTACCGGCACTACCATCCATGCAATCTGGATATGTCGTTGCGATCGCTTTCAGCATACCCTGACCTTGTAAGTTTTTTGTGGTTGGTATCTATAAAATGGGCGTTGTTTCGCACCCACATATTGTCAAATTGATTCGTTGTTTTGGTCCGATCAACATTTCACCCCAAATATACTATGCCCATCACAATTTCAAAATATGTTGGGAGGATTTACCTCAAACAAACGTGAAACTACAACAAACCCATGAAAAGAGTTTGAACAACTATGTAATTAAAACACATTTGTTTCATGGGTTGTTTTGTGTCTGCGACATGCTTTCCACAGCCCCATGTGTGTGTGTCATACATGCAGTCACATGCATGATGAAGCAATGGATATCTCGAGATACCTAAGGCCTTTGGTTGTTTTTGCTGAATTATTAGGATTTTCGATTTTAAAAAGAAATGAGTTTCCCAGCCAAGTTGTCGTTGTTTTTTGCCGATTCTCCTTTCTGAACCATACCCAGGATGCAAATTGGAATGCCCATTTGCCCGCCATGTTCATTCACCCTTCTGCAAAGAATACATAACAACAGTTTGTTGACTTAAATATTTGCAAATCTGGTTGCATGCCTTCGCTGCCTGCACGTGGTCAAAATCATGTGATTCTGGGGTTTGCATGTGTTTGATCCACTGCCAACTGATTTTGTTAAGGAGTAGGGTGTATATATACCCTTCAAGGAAATTCTCATAAATTTGAACTAATACCTAATACCGAAATGTTCAATGTAGTATACAGTGCACCCCCCGAGGTAGAATTTGGTTTGTAAGCGCATCTCAACCAACAATGAGCGACAAAGAGCATTGCAGTGCCAGTGCTAGATGTTGTTTCCCTGCGAGACATCAAGGGAGGTGCCCCAGTGGGCAGGGCTCTTGGCTTCCAACATCCCCATGGGAGTAGAGAAGATGAGTGAGCAAGAGCCCGCATTGGCGGGCCTGACAATGGCCATATGCCTTGACCTGAGCTCTGCTCTTGGAAGCTTGTAGGATGCACAACCGTTTCAAAACCATGCCAAACTCGAAGAACGTTGTCCATGTGAGACGCAGCGCCGACGAAGCAGAAGCGACAGGCCGAGGCGCATTGTGGTTCATGACTAATGCTTTTTTTGGACTTACCATCTCTTACCGGTGCGTTTTACGCAGGGAATTTGCGGGAATGATCCATTTCATCACTAATAATAATCATCCCAGCAACCCCCAGCAACCCACCCATGCCCTACGCAAAACGCACCAGTACTCGGGTTCATCTCAATCAAGATGGACCTTGGACATCCACCATCCCCCAAGGAACATGACATCTTCGAAATATTCGTTAAGGACCCCTTAAAAAAAAACAAAAAAAACTCAATAAACGTAGTTGAATGGACGGTTTTGCCATTCTGCCGCAATACTGCCAATATTCTCTTTTAACTTATATGTATATATATATATTATTTATTTATTTATTTATTTATTTTTTATTTATTTATTTACTTATTATTCAACATTATATATATATAATGACACTTTTGGGATTTCATAGCGTATCAGAAGCAAAATAATTGGTTTCTATATGTTTTGTTATATATAATATATATATAATGCCTATTATATAATTATATATATATATATATATTGCTATTATATTTCTATGTCGTGGAACCTGCATTCGTGATTAAAGCCCCTTTACCCGAATATGTTCATCCCCAAGACGCGGCCTAGGCATTTCTTGTGCTCTTGGACCTTCGGATGTAGCGGCCGTTTGCCTTTAGCCACTCGAGATGTGAACGAGACCTGGGGAGGTTACCCGGGTGGGCTCAAACTCACGGGAACACATGGAGAATGTGGGACAAAATGCTACTTAAGCAGCGAAATCGGAATTTAACCAGCTGAGATGGTGATTTGGTCAATCGAAATGGGGGTTAGATGGGGTTAGTAACAGTAACAAGTGCGATTTTGACAAAAAGACATATCATAGAAATGATTCGGGCGAAGTACAACAACCTGGCCAACGTCACCATAGATGATGGTTGCAAGGGATTTTGTGCCAAAACCATCCGCAACCATCTTCTGGTCGGTGAAAAGAGATAATGCAGCAAGAGGAATGTGTGGGTTAATTTTCTTCCAAAAGGGGACCTGTTGCACCTTTCTGGTACACTACTAATTTCATGTATCTAATCCAAGTCTTGCCTTTGGATGTGTTTTTATATGTTTAAAACATGTTACACAAGGTTGTGTCAATGTGTTTTTCCTTTCAATATCTTTTGTTGGCGCAGACACGGGTACGAGTCAAAGTCTTGGTACCTTGGTGAGCGCCAAAAGAACAGTACCCTCTCGTAAACTAGCAGTTTGCTTTGGAAAATCACCATTTTTCTGGGTAATTCAGTTATAAATGGCCATGTTCAATCGCTATGTTGAACTACAAGAGGGTAAATAGATGTTCATCCCCCCAAATGTGGTAATATTTGATCCACCCCAAATGGTGTCCATATCGTTGGAAATATATCTCATGAAATGTGCCTGCATTTGCTAGTTAAGCTCCCACAACATTGATAGTTAACATGTTCACCACTAAGTGTCATTGTAGATCCATCATATCCCGGTATATGTTCGTTACCACCATTTTGTAGATGAAATTCACACGATATCCTCATGTTGTCAATGTTTGTCTTCTGAGTTATATCATATCCAATCCAAGGCAATGACTATCTATATTATCTATATACCATAAATACATAAATATCCATTTATTTTTTCCCTAGCCAAATCCCAAACAGGTTTCACCCCAGATTCATAGCCGAAATCCCAAAGGTTGATGGTCAAATCCATAGGATTTGCTATAATCCAATGAACATATCCCATTATATCACAGGTGTTCCACCATTTGTCAAACCCACTAGAGTAAGCCACCATTAGTGTAAACATGTTGACACTTCGAATTTCCCATATATTCCCCATGAGTTAAGCCACCAGTTGCACCCCCCTTAGGCGCGCTCCGTGATTCTGGGGCTCATGTTGGCTGCCCTTGTACAGGGCCTCGCGCGAGTGTCTCGGTGTGATGCTGGGGCCCGGGAGAACATGGTGGTGTTCCCATGAAAAAGGTGATTTAAGTAGAAACAATGATGATCTTAATGGGGTTCATGGGATTTGCTTTTCTTTGTCCACCCAAAAAATGGGATTTCCAGAAAGAATGCTACAACTGGGGATTTTAGTGGGAACAAGGGTGATTTAGTGGTATCTACAGGAATATCATGGGACACAACCGACTAGATGATAAACAGATGATGCCACATTTGCATTTGCAGCATCGCCAATTATTGCAGCAGCAATATCCAAACTATATATATATACACAATTAGCCTTGCATAACCACAGTGACATATCATATATGTTCATGATGACACATAAATTATCTAAATATAATTGACTCTATGTATGTATTTACACATATATATATATATATATATGTGTGTGTGTTTTTTGTTTGGTATAACTAGATTACTATGTTTTATTAACATAGGACATATATATATATGTGTGTATTATTTTTGATTCCTATTGCATATACAGTTTTTTTTTTACCAGCATCATGTATTTACTCCCCGGCGTCCATATCCATGGGCTAGAAGCGGCTAGAAAGACTGCAAGGTGCTGGGCGATGGCATCAAGAAGGCGCGCCGGGTTTCAATGCCTTTGATGTTGAAACGGAATATTGGTGGTTAATAGTGGTCAGTCATGGTTTAATAATGGTTTAATAGTGGTTGGTAACTGTTTGAATTTTAAATGGTTAGTAGTCACTACTAAATGGTTAAACATTGCCATGGTTGATTGGTTAAAGTTGGCAACGGAAGTAGAACAAATGGACATAGCAACCCCCAGTCATAGATGCAGAAAAGTGAGAAAGCTGGAAATATATGAAAATATGTGGATAAATTCATCGAACTGCCATCCTGGTGGCACACTTTTCGGCATCTTTTTGGGGGTTGCTGTAGATATGTTTTTGTGACATTCTTTGAATCAACCACTGGGATAATTCATCCGATGCAAAAATAGAAAATGAATACAAATATGCACATATAATTATTTTACATATATTGTATAGACATGCGTCCCAATGTCATTTTTAGGCCCATTGTTTTTCGGTCAAGTGCAAGTACATTCGGCACCTTGACCACTGCAGGTCATATTGATATTATATGATTGTCTTTTTGTGACCAGTTTCTGAGAGCATATCTTGCGGATCAATGCCCAACCTACCATCCTAAGTAATTAACCAATAAAATCACCCAGAATGAGCCCAGCGAGAATTCAAATCGCAACTACCAAGCACGACGAACCCAGTTGTGGCTCCTATAAGGTTCTGAAGTAGACATGCCACAAAGCACATCCAGAGCCAGGTGCTTGTTTTTTGTTCTATACTTGTCTTTTTGGTCTTGTTGATTGAATGGATGTATCACATAGCCTGCATGAATTACGTCCCTAAAACCATGCACATATGTAGAAACCAGCAATATACTATGCGTTTTTGTTATGCGGGTGGGGATGGGTTCGGGTAGCGTTCATGTCAATTTCAACATGCCAGCGCCTTCTACAAGACCTTGGTTTTGTTCAAAAATGTCGCAGCTATTGCCGTTGGGAAATGGCAGGAAGATCGGAAATGGTGGGCGGCCCAACTTTCTGCTTGCAACGCATTGCAGTGGGTCATCGCAAGAGCGAGCGGGCACATTGTAAAGCTACAGAGGGCGAAACCAGACCCTTATGACTTCAAACCAAAGTTCCGCAATGGTGAGCCAGGCGCAGGCAGGTCAGGGGCTTCGGCAGGTGTGATTCTCTTTCCTTCCTTGAACGTAGCTCACCTGCGGGTGCGAATACTGACCTGAGAAACGCATAGAAAACAACGGGTTTGGACCTATCATGGAACTCATATATTTAAGTTCATGCTACACTCTGGGATCTTCTCTGGCACAGTTTCACACACACACGTCATGCTTAGCTCCGGGATCTTCTCTTGCACTTGCAGGCACACTTCATGCTACGCTCTGGGATGCCCTCATGCACTTGCAAGCACACTTCTTGCTACACACTGCTAAGTTTGTTGCTGTTAGATAACTAAAGGTTTCACACATCTGTGGCAGATACGCATGCTGCATGTCGAACGGTTCATGACCTGCTCAAAATGATCATTCTTTCACTATACTCATGTCAAACCGAAAAGATGCATCAAATTCTTGAATCCAAAAGTTAGTTTCGGAAGCTCTGGTTTATGTCTGTTGAAGAACCAAAATCGAACTTGGTCCTGAAACCATTCAATGTTCAGTTGAAGACCATGCAACATGAAAATATTCGGAATTGACAGATCCAATTGCGTCCCAAAGCCGTTCTGCAAAAACTAAAGATTGCTGTGGCCTTCTCCTAGACACAATTAGTGCGTGTGCTCTGGGCACGTCACGACACCAGATTGATTGTTTCATTGTGATCCAAAGTGATGAGCTCAACATGGCTCAGCCGCAAAACCAGCCTTGGAGTTTCCTTTTTCTTGCGGGTAGCATGCTGATTGGAAACCGATTGGATGGATACTTTAGATCTCGACTTTTAAAGGGTAGCATATACACCAACCAAAAACATGCAGGTATCTAAAAAATCACCATGAAATCAAACATTTGTCCCATTTCATGGGGTTGAAATCTACAATACCGTATGTGAGGGGATGAACATCCAGCTATGCAACAGCAATTTTGATTTGGCCTAGAGGGAACAAGTTTTTCTCACCATTCCCACACTGAGTATCGAACCATTCAGTTACAGCATGCAGTATATAGATTTACTTGTACCCTTTGGTTATATTCAACATGGAAAATGACCCAATTATAGATGGTTTACCTATTAAACATTGTGATTTTCCATGGCTATGTTAAATAACTAGATGGTATGTGTTTTGGAGAGCTGTATATAAGTAGATTTGCTTACCACGCATCCAAACCCTACGGATTTGTGTTGCCCCTTTCATGACCCTTGACATCCCAAACAGCATCCAATTCACCATGGATCCATCGGAAACATATGGAAACATTATCCCACTGAATGATTAACATGAGACCCCAAAAGGGTCACATCCAGTACAATCGTAAAATAATCTTGTCGAGCCCTGCTTTCACTTCCAGCCTTTGAATTTAGAGGTTTGAATTTCACAGTTACCCCTATAACAATAATATCCTGTAATTATTAATTATTATGGGCTGTGCTGGTTGTGCTGGTTGTGCTGGTTGTGCTGGTTGTCTTTGTTGTGTTTGTTGTGTTTGTTGTGTTTGTGTTTGTTGTGTTTGTGTTTGTTGTGTTTGTTGTGTTTGGTGTGTTTGTCGTGTTTGTTGTGTTTGGTGTGTTTGTTGTGTTTGTTGTGTTTGTTTTGTTTCTTGTGTTTGTTGTGTTTGTGTGTGTGTTTGTGTGTGTGCGTGTGTTTGTGTTTGTGTGCGTTTGTGTTTGTGTGTGTTGTGTTTGTGTGTGTTTGTGTTTGTGTTTGTGGTTGTTGTGGTGGTTGTGGTGGTTGTGGTTGTGGTTGTTGTTGCTGATGCTGATGCTGCTGTTGTTTTCTGACGCGTTTGATAATCACCCACCTATACCAACCCTTCATTCCTTTTCCATCCCCTAGTGTTCCAAGTAACAGCCAAGAAGGCATGTGGACCCGCCAAACCAAGGTGTTTCGAGTTGTTGGGGTATATGAACTTTCCACGAGTATATACCTCTGGATATTGGAACCAAACATTTAGAAAACCAACCCATAAATAGAGAATAATAATCATATTTAACTAATGATATATATATATAATGATTATTTTATGCAAACAAAGTGCCACTCCCCACTAAAAAGTCGAATTCCAACAGATGTCGGAGTTATTCCAAGAAACCGAAATCTATCGATTGGGAACCCCACATTGTATTATTGTTCTCTTAAAGTCCCATTAGACCCCATTACCTCCCAATTCTTGATGGTAAAAGACTAAAATCCTTGAGTTGTCCAATATGTCATGTGTTCTTTATTTGCATTGAATCGCCATTTGAGGGTTTCCTAAAATAGGGGTACCCCCAAATCATCCATTTTAGTTGGGTTTTCCAATATAAACCATCCTACTTTGGAATACCCCCATTTATGGAAACCTCCATTTTTCACTGGTTCCAAGTCCCGTCATGATATCATTATTTGGCCTGGGCCGGTGACACCTATGGCGGCTGTGCTCGGTTCAACCGCTGAATCTCTTCCTAGCGCCAGGCCATGCGCGAGCGGCAAAACACCGAGTTGCGCATCGCGATGTTCGAACATTTGTTGTCACAAGACCAGGTACCACCGGGGGAACAAAAACGACTGGGGTGATCTGGAGTGTTCCAAAACAACGTGTAAGTTGAATAACTGATAGTTTAATGATGTCTAATGGGATTACATTAACCATGTAATTATAAATTTACTTGTGCTTAGTAGGGAATGAGGGAATTGGATGAGTGTTAATGGTTTGGATGGGCCATTCCCCCATTCCCTACTAAGCATCAGACAGAAAAAAGGCTAGGGTGATGTATTGTCCAAAAACAATTTCGGAATTTCACCAGAATGTTTGATTCGATTCTCAGGAATGGGAATTTTCATTTGATTGAAATGCATGTGTTTGGATTTAGTTCAATTGTGAATTTAATCGTGAATGCATCAACCGTGGTTAATGTAAACACAATGGGGATAAACCAAATGCAAAAAAAATGGGTTTGTCAGTTTGTCATTCTTTTGTGATCTCGCATGTAAAGATCGCAACTAATATGAGAAAAACATGGAAACAAAGTGAATTGGCCAGCAAAAAGTGGATCGTCGAAAAGATACAATAGAAAATAACAACAAAAACGTTAAAAAAAACATGAGGATGTCAATGGGATATATGATGGTATTACCAACGACATGCCTTGATCGTAGTTAATCAATTTGGATATGTCTCCAGATGGTAATGGTATTCATCCAACATGATTGATCGTGTTGGAAATCAGTCCTTAACCACTTGGGTTTAGAAGTTGCCCATATGTTTATTTCCAATTTTGTTTCTTAGGATGAGAACCGTTACAGTAAACCCTTCCCTTTAATATTAGATATCTCAAGAACGAAATCCTGGTTTGGTTTTGGACCTAGTTATCATGTTAGGAGTAGGTCAGTACTTAGGAAATGGAAACATTTTCATTGTTTCTAATTGTCCATTTTGTTTTTTTTGCAGACACACACAGATCACACACACACACGCACTGGATATAGTTGATTATATATGTTCCCATATATATAAAATATAATATAATATAATATAATATAATGTATAAAATATAATATAATATAATATAATATATAATAACATAATATAATATAATTTGATATATTACAATATATTATAATATATTTTATATTTTATTTATTTATATATATATATTTATTACTATATACATTTTTAAAAAAAAAATATTAGTATATATATATATTGTTATTATTATTCTTATTATTATTGTTTTTTGTTATTATATATATATTTGTTTATTTACTTATTTCTTTTAAACTTATGTACAGCCTACATGTCATCACGTTCCATACGTCTGGAACACCACGGAACATTCCATACACAATTTTGATTCACAGCCATATGGCAATTCATACATGGACATGCTTCTCTAGCTAAGGCGCGGTTTTGGAGGCGAAGGACACTCTCGTGAATGCAGGTACTCGTCAACAGTACGACTTCGAGTTCGCCCACCTCGGCAAGCATCTTGGTGGGAAGCATGATCTGCAGGATGACTGGATAACCTTCCTGCAGGGTCCCATACTGAGGAGAAGGCCTATCGCAAAAGAGCAAAAGAATCACACCCCGACAAGGGCGGAAATGTGAAGGAAATTCGTGCCTTGGATATCGGAATAATTCAGGAAAGTTCCGCAAATGGGTGCAAGTCAAACTATAAAGTCCGGAATTTCCATATCTGTTTGAAGGATCTGTCCCATAATGTTGCATACCTCTGTTCCATATCTCCTATCTAGACGTTATGATACATATATATATAT
>Ga0126342_10015938_pt1 | contig 13131 bp, 9 predicted proteins | sample Cyp1metagenome_FD_92528 | JGI IMG/M metagenome (GOLD analysis project Ga0126342, IMG submission 92528) | Coral microbial communities from Lord Howe Island, Old Settlement Bay, Australia - Cyphastrea 1 metagenome | ecosystem: Host-associated > Invertebrates > Cnidaria > Coral ... | reverse complement strand
CTTTCTTCTTTGCAGCAGCTGTTCTCCTTTCCCAACTGTTGCTCTGCAGGAATCCGACATGCTGCTTCCGGACGCGGCCACACCTGTCTCTTCGCCCTGCTGCCGTAGTCGTTGCAAGCTGCGACACCAACGACAGCTTCCTCGATACAGCATTCCTGCCACCCCTTGTCACAGGTGTAGGAAGTAGAAAGCAAGGCCAATGAGCCATTCTCCTCCAAAATGCCGGCACCGATGCTTGAGCAAAAAGGAGAAACCATGAGGTTGTCCAGGGATTTCCCGCGTGCCTATTGCCCAGCAGAAACACGGAAATGGGTCAGTGTATAGTAGTTGAGCAATGTTGAGCACTCTGACCGTTGGTGCAGGTTTCCTTGCCGCCCCTGCAAGAAGGCTACAGCCTTGATGTGTTGTCCATAAACATTCGAGGCAGCGACTTATGCTGCCCTGAACTGTGCTATTTCTTTTGATCAGGCGGCGAGAAAGCCGACGAGCAGGTGGAGTGCTCAGGGAAGGGGATGCCCAGGCTGCGCGAGAGCCGCAGTTGGCCATGAACAAAGCCCGTCTTTAAATTTCATGGATGGCAAGGCAGAAAGAGAAGTTGCTTCTGCGGCTGCCATTGGAATCTCCATCAAGGAGGCCCGACAATTTGGAATCTCATGGGCCATGGGCCAATATACAATTTGGAGATATTTGGGATATGATACGAGTCAAAACTTTGATCGAAAGATTACCTTTCATTTTTCTGGATTTTGGAGCTCCACAAATTTGACCTATGCCCATTCTCTGTGGAGGTGTGGAGGTATGTTGGAACATATTTGAGGGAAAGAACGGCAGTGCCCGTCTGCATCCCATTGGCCTAGGCGCTTTTGAAGATGGGTCTTTTGCCAGCAGAACTTACTGCCAGCCTAGGCTGGGAGGACCAGACTCTTGAAACATCTTGAAACCAGTCAGGCCACTTACATAGGTCAGATTCGTTTGGAAAAATGCCAGTGTTTGGGTTCAGTTGCAAGCTCATGGTGCGCAAAATTGCGGACTGCAAGAGCGCCTGTGTACCTCTTCACACTGGTTGATGGGAGGATAGTTTTTTTTTTTTTTTACGTCAAACCCTGTGGGTTTCTTGTGGGTATGTACCCCGCAATTCACCAAAACATCAAGGTCCACCAAGACCCAAATCCTTGGCAGGTGTTCCGCCAGAGTGTGGCATCGCAGCTGAAAAGCTGCCACAAGCAGATCCTGCGCCCTATGGAATGGCCAGGTTGGAAGAACTGATGGATGGCAAGCTGTCATAGAACTGAATCATGGCAGGGCAAACCACTCTACATTCTTGCAAGGTCGAAGAACTTCAAGACATTGGAACTGCATAGGCAAATCATGGCAATAAATGAGGTATCCAACAAATATTTACCCAAAATATGGCAAATCTAGAACCCAAAGTCAATGCCGACACCTCCATTCCCCACTTTCATTCGACAGATGGACCACGCCACGCTGGGCCGATGATGTCCCTCGATGCCGCTGGGTTTTAAGCTTCATTCTGCAGGCGTTCCGACAGAGCAGATGCAGCTGTCATCCTCCGATGATATCCAACATGATAATTATATATAATATATCCAACATGATAATTATATATTAGAAATATAACATTATATAATTATATAGGATCTGACAGTATCCAACATGTTTTGGGTAAATGTCTGATATATGAGATCACAGGAGCCAATGTGCCACGGCCAGTTGAAGGTTTTGGAATGCCAGGCTAATGCCTGTTGGCCAATGGAAACTCACCTGACACCTGACCTTTTGTTCCATGTTTCCCCTCAACCCAAACTCAGACCCCTTAGGTTGAAAATGGTTGAAACATGTTGAAACTGACTAGACCCTACCTCCACTCAAGCCTCAGTCATTTTCAACAGGTTCATCTTGGATTCCAATGTTCTCCAACAATGTTCTTCTTCCAGAGGACCACCTTGGATCACTTAGACAGAAAATCCAAGCTGCGATTGCCAGGTGCTTGCAAGGGCAGAGGTGTACCAGTTGTCCTACGGAACAGGTGCCGCGGTGCCGCCATTGCTGTACAAAGAGAAGAGAGATCATTTCAGAAATCAGGATGTTGAACTCAGAAACGACTTGGCATTGCTAAGGAGTTTTAATTTTTTGAAGAATCACGAAGAATCATGAAGATACCAAAGCACATGAGTTAAACATAGTTAAACTGTTAAACTTTTGATTATCCAAGAATGATCAGAATGGGATCCCCACGCCCATCTTGCCCCACACAGATGGCTGGATCCAGCTGCGTGCGCTTTTCTGGCGATTTCCACAGCTGCAGGAGGCGATTGAAAGATATTGAACTGACGATGGCCCATTTGCCATGACTGGTATTGACTGGTATTGATTATCATTGTCCATGATTGTCCATGGTCAATGAATGTCAATGACTCATATTCTTTGAAGAAAACACATTAATATAAAGCATAGAGAATTGACCCTGTTGTTAGTAATCACGAAAGTTTGCGGTAGCTATCTGGAGTTTACTCTTGCTTCAGCAAGGGGAGGGCAGGTCTGAGTCCGACACAGTGATTTTTCACGTGAATCCCCCCTCCCCGCTAAGCTCCCGGGGCATTTTGAAGCGGTGTTGGAAGCAGATGGTCACGGGTGAAATCCTGCTAGGGGCGTGCCGAGACTCCAAGACAGCAGTAATTTCCGTAAACCCACCATTGTTGAACATAGTTGCTCTGGACAATATGTATTCAGCATATCAAAATCCCATCATGTTTCCAGGCTCATATGAACCTTAGCTTTCGTTCACCCCCTGGGCCTCAAGTTTCCTGGCACTTTTTTGGTCTGATCTTGTTTTGCTGCCAAGCATCTGGCTTTTGAAGCCATCTATATAATTTAGATTCATTTAGATAGTTGAATTATGTGTGAATCCATAGGTCTGTATGCAAAAGGACAAGCATAGCCGGAGTGTCTGATTACCTCAGCATTAGAGCCTGGTGCAGGCTTCTTTTGGCACTGTGCACTGGGTCGCTCGCTTGGCGGTGAAAGATCCCACCAGGCAGGGATCCACAAGCGGAAACATGAAAGATGCCTAACATATCCTAACATTGTGGGAGTATGGTCTAGTATGGTCTAGTACAAGTGTACTACCAGATACTACCAGTCATTTGCAAGGCCTTGTTCATCTCAGGATGGGAATCAGAATAATCACATCAACGTACTGAGCAAGTCGTAGCTTGCGACACTTTGCTTCTACAGCAGAGCGGGGTGAAGTGCCCGTTGTTGGTGTTGTCATCCTTACGATGGGTGGCATCAAAATTACTGCAGAAACTGCAGTCAGCAACTGTCTAGATGTATTATATTTCCAATTCTCCATTGCAGGGCAGTCGAAGCCAAGATTGTGAATGGCTATGTTTCTGTCCGGTCTGGCACCTGGAACAACATGGCAAGACTTGACACAGGGACTTGTGAGTCTGATTCTGTTCAGCTCTTTGCATCATTGTCAGGAATTGCGCCACATCACCCAGTTGCTTCAACGGCTAGACTCAGCCTAGAAAGCACATATTACATCATATTATAATATATAGTTTATTTCTGTTCATTATCAAAGCATCAGTGAATCTCACTTCGAAGTGTGCTTGGGGTCCAAGAGACGTTTCTTTCCTGGGTACCAAGCTTCAGTCCTTCGGATGATTTTTGGAGCGCTGAGCGTTTCGCGGCTAGGCGTGTCAGCGGAGCACAAAGGCTCCAAGCATTTGTTGAGGAGAGATTCAGGGCGGCCACAGCAGATTAGCAATGTGTTGTCTGGGATGGGCTCCGTGATGGCTTGTGACTTGCAACTGGAAGTATGTCACCTGGAATAGTTACTCATACTACTCGTCCAGATAGTCGATGCCTATAGCCATTGCAGTCTCTATTTGCAACGCACCACGTGTTTGTTGGGAATCAAACCAATGCCTTGTTGGAAGGACTATGCTTCAAGCTTCGACCCTGACACTGAGCTTTCCGTGGCTGAGTTGATGAGCAACAGTCATGTCAGGGCCGAAGGATTGGGACAACCAATGGTAACCAATGGTAACCAATGGTAAATAAGATTCAAATTCCCAGACTTTGAAATGACCTGACAATATGAATGACAGCTCCATGAGGTGAAGAAACTCTTCAATGGGTCGCGGTGCCCCAGCGAGCGCGAGCCAAAACAAAAGTCGTGTCATTTCTTAGATTTGGCATGATTCAGCACATGTTTGGGCGATTCTTCTGCCCCATTTGGCCAGTTGGACCATGTTTCTTTTCGCCTCAGAATGCGTCTAGGAGATGCTCCGAAGATTTGTACCATGGAGAGACTACAGCTCTGCGAAATAAAAGTTCAATCAGGCTTGATGCTAATATAAGGTATTATAATATGATATAATATGTAATGTAATGCATGTAATGTAATATGATATAATATGATATAATAATGTGATATAATCTAATGTAATGTAATATAATACAATACAATAAAATACAATGTATTGTAATGTAATCCATCAGTTATTGCTGTAATACATCAGTTCTTTCTGACTTCAGGTGCTACCCCTGGTATTTCCCAGTTTGACTCCCTGGAGTCAAGGTCTGAACTTCCTCAAGGGCGACCGCTTTTGGAACTCATCAGGTGCCAGTTACCTTTAACATCGTTTAACGTCGTTAAGCTGTAGGCTTGCGGAATGGTGTCAAAAGGGAGAAGTTGATTGAAATTGAGCATGACTGGCTGACACAATCATACAAAACCATCTCGGTGTTTTAGGCAACCAAGAACCCCTGTCTCTGTTCATCTTCAATTTGTGGCACTGGGGTGACAAAGAGGGTTTTGTTTGCACTTTGTTTCAGGTAGCCCATTTTTTTGATTTCATGTCAATTTCACGTAAGGCCTAGTCAATCAGATTGCTGGCTTGACTGCAGATTGTGTGTAGGACATTTGGGCCCAAGCATGCAGCTTGCCGCAATGAGCGGCCAAATCACAAGGATGGCAATGAAGGTAGCATGCCAAAAGGCCTATACAGTGCGAGGTCCCATTTGTGCGATCTGGAAATAGTCCCCAACATTCTCCAACCAGGTTGCTTAGACGCAGCTCTATTTTGCTGTGGATCACGTGCCGATACATAGCAATAATCTGCCATCCTTGTGATATTTTTGCGCTGCGACTGGACACCGACTGGACATCCTCCTCTCAGCCTACTGTAGCGACTCGACTGGAAGAGCCTGGTGCCGACAGCGTCCACGTGTTCGCATGCAATTGCTGTAAAAGCAGGTATCTCTATGTACTAGTATATAGAATGAAACTATGTAGTGTGTATTGCAATCTATGGAAAATTATCTCGCATGTGTGTAATTATATCGCTGTAAAGTATACATTAAGATTATGCACGTATTTACTTAATATGTGTGTATATATATATATTATGTAAGTACATAAACACACACACATACATATATGTATGCAGACATATATGTATGTAATGTAATGTAATGTAGTGTAATGTAGTGTAATGTAGTGTAATGTAGTGTAGTGTAATGTAATGTAATGTAGTGTAATGTAGTGTAATGTAATGTAATGTAGTGTAATGTAGTGTAATGTAATGTAATGTAATGTAGTGTAATGTAGTGTAATGTAATGTAGTGTAATGTAATGTAATGTAGTGTAATGTAGTGTAATGTAATGTAATGTAATGTAGTGTAATGTAGTGTAATGTAATGTAATGTAATGTAGTGTAATGTAGTGTAATGTAATGTAATGTAGTGTAATGTAATGTAATGTAATTTAGTGTAATGTAGTGTAATGTAATGTAATGTAATGTAGTGTAATGTAATGTAATGTAATGTAATGTAGTGTAGTGTAATGTAATGTAATGTAATGTAGTGTAATGTAGTGTAATGTAATGTAATGTAATGTAATGTAGGTGGGTGGGTATGTGTGTCTTATGGAATGGAATATTTGCTGAAGCTGATGCCCTCATCCGATGCCCTCCGAGCCAAGGCCATGCCGCACAATGATAATGTGTACATGCAACGAGATCCTGAGGTCGCTTGGGCACATCCCAGGAAGATCCAGGAAGGACACGAGAATTTGAAGAACGCTGTGGAAGTTCTGCCAGACACATTTTTTTCCCCATTATTATTATGATTACATATGATTACTATTGCAACTATAATTGATATCAGTATTCTTATTGGTTGTATTGTTATTGTACACATATAATTACTATATATCATGATTGTCATTATTATTGTTATTGTTATTATTATATATTATTATATATTATTATTATTATTATTATTGGTATCATTAGTATCGTACTTATTATTACTGTACTACTATACGTATTGTTGTTATGCTGTGCTTGGGCCTGATGCGAAGTATTTCGAAGTCCTAGGATGACATCACACTTGAAGAAAGGCAGGAATGGTACAGTCGCTCCTTGGTGGCAGCAAAAACGCTTAAAGCTGCTACAGTATTTTATGTTCGACACAACGTTGCGTTTACTACATGTCCAGCAAGTGCCATTAGATTCAGCGGACTCTCAAGTCTGAAGTTCAAAGTTCAGATGATTTCTGCACTGGGCAACTCTGTTTGTCAGAATCTTGCACAATAGCTGCCCACTCTTTATTCAGGCCTAGCTTGGGAGAAAGAACTGGACATGCAGCCAGGAACTTAGCTTGTGGGGTTTCTGGTTGCCCCTTCTCGATCTGCCAGTGCCAAGGAAGGAGAGTCGGCTTCGCCGCGAAGGGCAGCCTTGATGCATAAAGCTTCACTGCAGCTTTGAGTTAATTCCAACACTCAAGGGGTTGCTACCAAAGGAACTGTGATAGCAAGCTCCCAATGGACACAAAAAGATAAAGGTGTTGCAACAACATGTCCATTTTTTGGGCAAAGTCATCCCAGCGACCAGCAAGGCTCTTTTGGAAGGACCCCGCTTTGGATGCACTTGATGAATCGGACCGAAAGTGGGAGGTGCTGCAAATGGGTTTCTTGGCATCAAAGTGCAAACAAACAATGAAAACAAAGCACGCAAGAAAACCAACCTTCCACTCCTTCCACTAATTCCATCATATTCCATGATTTTTTGCCGATCGTTAACGATCTGCATCACACTGACGCCAGGCTTTCAACAAGTGGCTGATTTTTTGGAAGGCGGGACCCAAGATCTCAATGTGGAGCTGGTCGGATACCGAGCATTGATGTACAATGCTGTCCACGCATAAAACTCATTTATCTCCATTGAACACTGAGGTCCAGAAACCAAACCAGCATGTCCCATATTAATTATATGTATTATATCATATTATATCATCCTATTATTTCCACCATATTTTCCAACCATTCCCCATGATTTCCATATACTTTCCATTACTTTCCCATGCCCATTGGACCATTGGATGCCAAGCTGCAGGCCTTGCAATGCCGCAGTACTACGAATATTTTCTGGCCAAGGGCTTCACCTATGGTGCGAAGCTGCGATGGATGACCCGCAAATATCTGGTCAGATTCTCAGGATGGGGATTCACCGATTCCGGAAGAGTCGACAGTCAGATAAAAACCACGGAAAAAATATGAAAAACGAAAAAAAGAACTTGGGAATCTTGAGATATTTTTCCAATATGCATCTGAAAGTAACATGAAACATAACTCAAGATATTCAAGATTCATTGCGGTTGTTTTGACTGTACTGACCGTCATGCATTGATGTATGGGGTTTACCGGGAAGAAAGTCGTAGCTGCGACCATGATCTTGAGAATTGTTGAACTACCCTTTCCAGGAAGAGAGGATGTCGATCATCAGCAATGAAGATGAAAAGGAGACCATTCTCGAAGCATGCGCGAACGCGCGAGCCCCAGGAACTCCACGGGCAAACTATGCCAAACTCAGATGAATCAAGGCTGCGGGCCATGAACTGTTTATATAGCAGCTTTTCACACAACCATCATAAGCCTAGCTTGTATACATACCTAAATATAATACACATATACACACGGTATAATATATATATATATAATATAAATACATATGTAATGCACATTCACAAACAAAACAATCTGTACTCTTTTAAACTGTGCGTTTACTGCAGCAGGTGGTAGGGATGCGTTGAAAACAAAGAGAGCAGTATTCTCAACGCCTGGGTCTGGCTTGAGCCAAGGTGTGCCGTGATGAAGATATCCGACTCTTCCCATCAAGATATGGCAATCCGGATCACCACCTGCTTGATGCTTGTCGATATTAAGCTTTACAATCCACAAATCCCAGGCCAGCGATGCCAGTATCCTGTGGAAAACTTGAGTAACTTGAGGCAGTGGGTTGATTGGATTACCAGGACTGATATGCAACATTCTCCAGTGGTGACATGATTTCAGGACAAGGACAAGTGACAAGGACGTGTATGTCGCACAGGGGTGTTTCGATTTGATATGACTGGATCCTGAGGATTGTCGCAAAGGTCGCACTCTTCTCTCCGAGAAGATGTTGGATGCCAAGTTCTTTTTGCCCACGGATAATTGCAAAGGATGCCCACTTAACGATCATTAAACATCTTAAAGAACTATAAAGTTAAAGAACTAGTTTCCTGAAAGATCTGGAAACCACCAGATTTTCCATACTCTTTCTTCTATTTTCATGTTGAGGATGGGAATGGGTCAAAATTTTAGAGCAACAGTAGGGGTCCTTGTGTAATCAATGTTTGGAAAGAATATAGCATTTTTTTCCTGCACAATGAACCATCCCATCTTTGGAGTACCCAGTGGCAGGACCCCACATGATGGTTGCAGCACGTTGCAGCTACTCTTCTTTTCATCTAAGCTTAGGACCTGCGAAGGTTGGTTCGAAAACATCGCGTTGTCCCTCGGCGAAGTTGCGGCATTGAAATGCCATTGGCTGCACTGCAATCATGATGAAAAACGCCTCAAACAATACGTATATATATATATATGACACTGCAACTAATGTTGGTTGACAATTGTTCGATAGTAAAATGGGTCATTTGCACTACCAAGCATCATGGGGATTACCGAAAGCCAAGATGGAAATCACTATCTCTATCATTCTCTCCCTAATTTGTGTTGAAGCATCACGGTGGTAAGATGAGGCTATCGGCTGCCCAAGAGAAGGATGTGCGAGAGAATTCTTTCATGATCCCGGAAGCTGACTCTCGGATCTCTCGGAGTCCAGGGCCTCAAATCTTGACCCCAGTGAGGTGGTAATGGCTGGTAAAACATGGTAAAACATGGTGAAACAATGGGTTGGATACATTTAAGGACAAGTGTTAGATTCCGTTAGATGGTGTGCCTCCACGTGATGGGACTGAATCCAAGGACTACAACTCCATAGATGATTGGGAGCATTTTGCAGCTTGACTGCAACCGCATCTACCTGCCCAAGGAGGGCAGAATGTTTTGGGTTTGTGCGAACTGACTGGTTTGTCCACACATCAAGATTGAACAATCCAGCATGGGGATGGGTCACAAGTTTTCATCAACCCACAGAATTTTGGTCATGTCAGTATCAGACTACTGTCTCCCATTTCTGGCGGTGATATCACCCTTAGTGGTTTATTCTGCAGAATCTGTTGGTTAGACTGTTAAACCATGTTAAACCATGTTAAAACACGGTAAAACCCTGGTTTTTGTTGGTGAAACCATCCCATTCTTCATCTTGGATGTCTCCCAAAATTGAAGGTGCTGGCGATCGATTCCTCGGGGCGGGCATTCCTCTTTGGCAGGGACGACACTAAGGCCCAACTCATAACAATCATCCCACAGGATCATCCAGTTGCGCACGTCACATGTCCAATTTGTTGGATCCAAATTGACAGGTTCCTCCCTGTATCCGTGCAAAACTCAGCTGTGTTTTTGTGCCTGGAACACAAGTGGAGATCAATGACCATTTCAATGGGCAGAATGCTCATCAACAATTGATCAACTATGGTTTTGGGGTATCCGTATGGATCTAGGGATTGCCTGTGAGCATGTGCTGCAACTGTTCACTTCAGGAAATCCACAGATGCACCAACTTACTGCACTTGACATTGCCATGGACTGGACCCTCAGCATCAACATGCTTCCATTGGTCCATCCTTTCTTTCAGTCTCTGTAGTGCTTTCTACTCAATTTGCTTGTCACAAAGATAGACAGAGTCGGTTAAGTCTTCACTCACGGGGCCATTTAGACTTGCTGTGTGAACCCCTTCCGTTGGTTTGAGGAAGTCACTCCGATCAGTCTCTACAGGGTTGGATTCGAGGATGTGCTTCTACGACTGGAAGATGCCAAGTCGCAAAATAAATTGGAGGTTTGGATCCTTTGGGTAATCCATGGTAATCCACAAAGAACACATGTCAAAGCTTGCTTGATAGTATTTGATTCAATTCGTTCATCGGAGTTTTGCACAGATTTGGATGGTTCAGCAGACAAGACACAGATTGAGCAAAATGGAGCCTGTCTCGAACGCGGAAGACTTCCATGCTGTGTCATGACAGCGAGGAATGACCAGCCAATCCACGAGCTTTTTTTTCCGAGGGTCGGAGACGCGCTGTGTGGGGAGGATTGGGGAGGATCCTATGGCCCCAGCAAAACATCGTTGATGATGGTGGTCTGATTACAGTATAGTACCGGACATTTCAGGAGAATTCCGCGAAGGCTTCGTTATAATTCACATGTAAAGAACATCCAAATAAGATCAAATAAGTATAATATATCATAATAACTTATAATAGGTATATATATACGTATATATATATATATATACACATGTAATTAATATATCTAACTTGTATAATTCGTATTGATTCGTTGGCTGCCGAGGAGATGCTGTAGACCATGTCGACCATGTCGACCATGTCACGTCCATGTCCAGGTTGTGAGTGGCAAGGTGAGCGACTGCTTTGGAGCCTTGGACGCGTCCTTCGAAATGGCAGCTTGTTTGCAGCCGTCAGTTGCCTTGAAAGGACATCAATATATATATATATATCAATCTTTTGGGGATACCTGGGGATACTCGTACCTGGGGATACAGTATGATATATGTATACTATGAATTATTACTATTTGAGAATATATACATGCAAAATGATGCACACATTTCAGGCCTCCAGACAGGGATTGGGAGCTTTGTGAAATTGCCGTCAAACTAGGTTGGTGGGGCCTCGGCAATAGACACTTGATCGCTTCCAAAAAAGTTCGAAACCAGCAGTTGCGCGAATAAGTCTTGTTTTGCTCTGGATACAGACCAGGATCATCCAGCATTAAACAATGTTTTGAGCCGGCAGATGCAATGGAAGTCGGTTGTGCAAGGTGCACAACTTACAAAATTATAGAAATCAATGAAACAAAACAAACAAAACACATCAAAACACAATTTGACACATCAGCTTTGGCCAAGAAATGGTCCTGTTCGGTAGTTCTGAATGGTGCCTCCCAATTCCTGGTTGTGAATTTCGCCAAGACCGTGTCCGGTGCCAGGAGAAGATGGTGGTTGGAAGCAATACCGGCCATCTCTATGTCATGGACCTTGCCACTGCCAAGCAGCTCTGCTGGAAGTGGACGCCAGCAACAAGGATATTTTTTTCACGATTTGACAATGATGACAAGCGTGGCTTCAGTGCAACTTGACCCGCTTCTGTGGGAGCAAACCGAAAGTGGAATGGATTGAAATTCATACGATGAACGCTTTGAGGCCAGTGCTGGCTCTTCACGGACACAAATCCATGATTAGACGCGCTGCTCGGAATGGTTTGTCTTGCTCTTTGGGTGAGTTGTTGCCTGCCACACAGCAGTTGAGCTAGTCCCAAAGTGATCCACAGCGAATCACTGGAAGTTTCTTGTGTGATGTGTGTGATTTCAATGTTTTTTGGGTCAAGAGTCAGAGGAGCAGAAGGCAATATACATTCAAGAATTAGATAATCATCATATTGTGTTATTGTCTATATACGTACAGTTATATATTATATATATATATGTATAGAATATGAATATATATATATATATCTATATACATATACATGTAAGGTATAGATACACACACACACATGGTATACAGACATCCAAAACGAAACAACGCCCAGTCTCTCCCAGCAACGTCCCAGAGTCCCAGGTGAAGGCAAGCTGGACCCAGAATTTGGCGCTGTCGGCCTCCATGGATTGTCCAGGTCTTAGCAGATGGAGAAATGGGAACCAAATCACAAGATGATTATAAAAACCCATGATTAAAATTTACTAATATTTACTAATCACAGATGGGAAATGATATTTACTAATATTTACTAATGGGAACCAAACAACTTATGATTAGGAAATATTAGTAACTCAGAGTAAGAAATAGTAAGAATATATGTCCTTTTGGAGTGTGGGAACTGTTCTCAGAGCTTGATCAAGTGGTTGCAAGAGCCGTACTTGTTTCATCGATCCTCCATTCCTTTGAAGCGCTTGGCACAAGGCCACCTGAACCACTACGACCTGCGGAATGGCAAGGCAATCTGGAAGCTTCCACACCAGGAGAGATGCGTTGCTCGACAGACGGGCACAGTTCAGCCAGTTGTATCCAAGGAGTATGCTTGACATCTGGTATTTTATTTGCAAGTCTGGTATTGTTCTCCCATAACAGTCCATAATATATAACAGCATATGATATACGATAACATATAATAGCATACAATACAATGAACATAACATATAGTAATATATAGTAATATACAGCAACATATAAAGACATACAGGTTCCAAAGAAAACATCGTAGCGATCCTCGTGCTTTGGACCTCGACCGAGGATGCCATGGATGTGGATTTTGATCGACGCCTTGCGCTCTGCGCTTCCAAAGATGACCCGATGAAGCTGTGGGATCTGAAGATGCATGGTAAAGAATGGAGAAGTTCACTTTTCATATTGATGAAGAAAATTTCTATATACATAAAAATACATAAACATACTATATCTACAACATTCTACAACTATGTACACACTTGTATTATATATATATATACATTGATACAAGGTTTTGGATCATCAGGTGAGAGGTAGGGACCCCACGTGTTTGTATCCTCAACTTTAGGGGGCTTTTGTGACCACCAGCCCCCGGGCAATATCGTTTTGCCTTCGAAGCATCTGGCGTTTG
>Ga0126342_10015937_pt1 | contig 13132 bp, 17 predicted proteins | sample Cyp1metagenome_FD_92528 | JGI IMG/M metagenome (GOLD analysis project Ga0126342, IMG submission 92528) | Coral microbial communities from Lord Howe Island, Old Settlement Bay, Australia - Cyphastrea 1 metagenome | ecosystem: Host-associated > Invertebrates > Cnidaria > Coral ... | reverse complement strand
GATGTGAGAGTGTGAAGATCTAGATCTGCAGGTGTGAAGGTGTGAAGATCTAGATCTGCAGGTGTGAAGGTGTGAAGATCTAGATCTGCAGGTGTGAAGGTGTGAAGATCTAGTATAACGGCTACTTTTTTACGAAGAACCCTTCGCAGGCGCTCTCGGGAAATACACGTGAAGTGGTTTCCGGCACTAATTGCAGACATTTTCATGGTTCCTGTCGCAGCTATTTCATATGTTTGGCCCTGCTCCTCAAAACTCGAATCCACCCACTTTTTTGGGTCTACAGTGGTGTAATTTTCCTACTCCCAGCTCTCCCAGCTTGTCTTCCTTCTTGTTTTTATTTGTTGGATGGTGTGTCTGCCTTGCCAAGGGCTTGTCTCCCTTGTTTCCAAGCTTGTCTCCCAGCTCGTCTTCTTTCTTGTTTCCCTTTGTTGGATGGTGTGTCCACGTTCCCGAGGGTCTTGTTTCCCCTTGTCTCCCATTGCTTCCCTTCTTGTTTCCCCTTGTTGGATGGTGTGTCCGCCTTCTTGTTTCCCTTTGTTGGATGGTGTGTCCGTTTTCCCGAGCCCTTGGCTCCCTTCTTGGTTCCCTTTGTTGGATGGTGTGTTCCCGAGGTCTTGTCTCCCCTTTTCTCCCAGCTTCTCTCGCTTCTCAATTCCCTTTGTTGGATGGTGTTTCGGCCTTCCCAAGGCTTTGTCTCCCTTCTCCCAGCTCTCCCAGTTTGTCTTCCTTGTTTTTATTTGTTGGATGGTGTGTCCGCCTTCCCGAGGGCTTGTCTCCCTTGTCTTCAGCTTGTCTTCTTTCTTGTTTCGCTTTATTCGATGGTGTGTCCGCCTTCCTGAGGTCTTCTCTCCCTTCTTGTTTCTCTTTGTTGGATGGTGTGTCCACCTTCCCGAGGCCTTGTTTCCCTTCTCCCAACTTGTCCCCCAACTTGTCTCGCTTGTCTCCGAGCTTGTGCCAAATCTGTTCTTGATTCCCTTTGTTGGATGGTGTGCTTGTCTCCTTTCTTATTTCCCTTTGTTGGATGATGTGTCCGCCTTCCCGAAGCCTTGTTTCCTGTGTCCCCAAGCTTGTCTCCCAGTTTGTCTTCCTTTTTTTCCCTTCGTTGGATGGTGTGTCCGTCTTCCCGAGGCCTTGTCTCCCTTGTTTCCCAGTTTGTCTCCCAGCTTGTCTTCCTCCTTGTTTCCCTTTGTTTTTCGGTATCTAGTGTTGCGACAGAGCTAGGGAAGTCGAACAAAATAAAGGTGAAATGATTTCCGGAACGCATTGCGGGCATTTTCACGATTCCCGCCGCTGCTAGTTCATGTGTTTGACTCGACCCTGTTCCTCTAAGCACTTATTGAATCCACCCACTGTCAAACTTGGGGCCTACGGTGGTGTAATTTGCATAAGTTGCCATCCATCTATGTTTGCTTCAAAATCTTGTTGCCTCACATCCAGCTGGAGCCTTTTTCAGGACGCGCCCGCCTTTAACAATCTTCTGAAAGCTGCAAGCTTTGGGCGACACTTTTTGACGGAGACCCCTGGATGCCCTGACAGACATCGCGAGGCCGTTGGAACCACCGGCAGAAACCATCACGACGGCCTGAATCACAGCCTCACACACAACTTGGATTTGCTCATGATACTGATGATACTTCTGGTGACCCAACAATATATTTCAAAATTCATTCCAAACCCATCATAGTTAGTTTTCTGGAGATGCTTCACCAGCAGGGCGGCGCGTCATTCTTCGGCCCTGTGAGGTCTGCCGAAGCCTTCGGATTTGTCGGGAGCTCCGGAAGGCGCCCATCGAGATTCCCATCACCCCCGCGCAGCTGGAAAAGTTGGGCATGGCAGGCGGGACCCGGTGGGACCCGGTGGGATGCAGCTGGCCCATATGGGGCGCAAGATGCCCAAGTGACTCAAGTGTTGGTGGATTCCGACTGGGACTGGTCAAGTGGTTGGCTTTTAATGGGAGTTGGGCCCAAGTTTACGTTGCCAATGCCTGACGGACTTCGTTAAACAAAATGCGAGGATTTGGACAGTTGGAGGGCATGGGGCCTAGGGCATGCCTTATTCACCCAGCAGAGCTTCCGCCGTCCCAAAGTACAGTTTTTATGCTGGCCACAGGTTTGAGCCAGAGACTGGCACAGCGGCACTACCACCTGTTGGCCATGCGGATCTGCGAGTGGGTTGGCCATTCCTCCGACAAGGTTTCGTTTGGCCGTTTAGCAACATGTTTCTGTCAAGCTGGGATTGTTGTCAAAAATGTCAAGGATTTAGGGATATATTGGTTTCCATATCATTTTTGTTAATTACTTGTTTTCCTTCTTCCCACCCACCAAAAATGGGGATGATGATCCCCAAGTCAAGTTTTTACTTTTACTTTTATCATCTTTTATCCCCCAAGGATCCTCTCCATGAAGTGGAGGCCGCCATGGCCCAAAAAAATCCATGCTGTTGACCTTGTGTCATGTTAGAGTCCGCTTCGATCACCGGGATCCCATGGTTCACCCCTGAGTCCCCGCGAGGTGCTCTTCCACTGGGCCTGCGAGAAGATTCGCGCGGCCCGGGGATCGGCCCAGACGGATGAGCAGCTCTGCCAGACGATCCTGGAGAAGTTTCAGCGCTGTCCGGGGATCGGCTCCTGGGACTTCAGAAATGCTGAACAGCTCTGGGTTCATCATGGACATGGCCAAGGATTTTTCATAATGATGGTTAGTAATTATAGTAATGATAGTAATGATAAATACCGGTCAATGATGGTTCATAGTGGTTGATGATGTTTCATATCAATAGTGGCGCTTCATGGTGATTATATAGTTATGAGTTCCCATCCGGTAATCAAACATGTCTGGCTTGGAAACACCAGAACTATTTTTTTTTGTATTTGAATAGGAACATCATTGGACAAAATGAGGGATTTTCCAGGTAGCCATGTTTGATTACCAGCGGAATATTCAGCTGTGATGGACCTTAGTGTGTGGGTTTATAGCCCAATGGCAGATGCCACAAACATGGCAATTTTTGATGGATTTTGCGTTTCCCTTCTTGAGACAACCCCAACTACACATTTGGCTTGAGTATATAGTGCCATTGGGGGGGGGGGCTTCAGGGGTCAGGCCGCTGTGACTTCAGGTTTTGCAGATGTGGCCCGGGTAGCGGCTGAGATGTACAGACCACATCTGGCCACCGTGCTGTTGAATCATGAGCCTCGAAGCCATGCACAAGTACAGGTCTTGGTGCAGCTGAGCAGAGAAGGGGATGAGACGCTTAGCTTTACCTGAGGTCTCCTGTTGGTCTCCTGTTGGTCTCCTGTTGCTTGTTCTTTCCTTTTTTGCCCCTTGCCATTGCCCTCCCAAATGATTTGTTGCTCGCCAGCCTGGTGGCCAGGAAGGATCGGGAAATCATGCTACGGCTGGCCTTGGACAAAGCGGCACGCAGTTGGGATCCAGATCTCATGAATTCGGCCATCTCAGCTGCTTGTATGGGTGACCCCTGTGAGAGAGGATCTGACATCCAGAGCTGTGCTCGGCTCATCAAAGAGAAACTCTATGAGTTGCAAGTGGTAGGCCGGGTTGGAGACAACACTTTTTAAGCACCCTAGGAGAAGTAGAGTCGAACATCATTTAATTGTGAATCCTAAGCATCATATACAGTAACCCATGTTTATCAAGCAACTCCCACATGTCACTACATGGCGTTTTTATCAAAGCTTCTTTGGGATATGACATGCCCATACATGCCCCATATATCCTCATATTTGGGAACATGATTTTCACCATTAACGTTGAATTTTTCAGGTGCTCCCTTGCCGCCAGGTGACATGGTCACCAAGCAGCTCCTGGCCCGGGAGCAGTTCGACCGCGCGCGAATGCTGAACGATCTCCTGGACCGGAAGCGCCCGGCCGCTTTCGCGGCGTTGCACCGGGTCTTCCGGCAGCAGAACTACGACGAAAGGACGGCGGTTGGGGTTGGGGATGTTGGGAAGCCCATGGGTTACGGTTTGTTGCCCAAATAGTGCGGGGGCACCTGAAACAATGGATCAACATGGCAGTTTTGATGGCAGACTTATGCGGATTTAATGGGGGGTTTTGGATGCGTATACCTTGGGACTTGAAGCAAGTGACGACTTTCTTGAGTTTTTGTCTACTTTCTGCAGTTTAGATTAGATCTTGGAGCAGCAAATCATGGCAAAATTGCCCAAGATACGTCTATGTGCTTGCCCAGTGGGGATGATGTTTTTCAGTCAGTCGAAGCCTGGACTCCCTGGACAGGACCAAACTGCTGAGATTCTCCAAGGATTTGTTTGGCATCAATGATCCCTCAGCCACAGATTCCGAGAAATCTTCCATGCAATTCATGGCCCAGGCCTGTGTTGAGGAGATGGATCTGCTGGCAGCTCAACTCACCTTGGAGGAAAAGGCCAATGCCAAGAGCTGGGGTCGTTCTTTTGGTTCAACACCTCAGCGTTTCTTGGGTGTCTTGGTAGTTGAACTCCTTAGATTCAAGTCAGACTCAACTCAGATTTTGGATGTTTGTAGCTTTCAGATCCATTGTTGATCAAGACATTAAATGACATTAAACCATGTCAACTTCTAAATATGCACATTTGCCTTGGATCTCTTCACAGCTTTGCCTCGGATCACATTTAGATCCTGCTAGCAATCTGAAAAAAGTAGTGCTTTTCCCTGCTTTCCCACATCCCGATCTTCCCAGGTCTACCCCTTGTGACGACCCTGGTGAAGTTGCTGGAACTGGGCGAGGTCCGTGAGGCCGACGAGCTGCGCACGCGGATGAAGGTCTCGGACAAGCGCTACTGGCGCATCAAGATCCGCGGCCTGGCGGCGGCGGGGAGCTTTGAGGAGCTGAACGCCTTTGCCATTGCGACCTGGACACCTGGAGAGGATGAAATGGTTTGGCAATTGGATTGATATATAATGATATATATATATATAGATTCATGATGATGATGATGATGATGGTGATGATGATGATGATGATGGTGATGACGATGACGATGACGATGACGATGAGGATGAGGATGAGGATGAGGATGACGATAGTGATGTTGTTGATGATGGTGATGATGACGACGACGACGATGGTGACCAATAATTCTATTGGATTATGATGGAATGTGAGTGTAATTATATATATATATATTATGACGGAATTTCGAAATATGATGGAACGGGATGGGAATGGGATGGGGGGATGATGGGATGGGATATTTTGGGAAGATTTTGTGAGGATGATTGTGATGAACGATATCATGATGAATAGTTATAATGGAACAATGCGGAGATGGAATGGGAGGAAAGGTTTGGGACAGTTTTTTTTTTAAAATTCATATCTTATTATCCTTATTGTTGGATTGGGTGGGAAACCTTGGGTGGGAAACCATGGTGGAAACACGTGAAAACCAACACAGCCAATGACTTACTTTTTTTCCTGGGGGGTTATATTTCTCAAAGTGCGCCCAATCATGCCCAATCCGAGTTTATTGTTAGGTTTGGCCACATTATAAAAGTTTTTTTTTTAATCTTTAAGGTAGCGATGCCACGTGTCTCCCAGAACTGGTGAAGAACATGAAGGTCTCTTGCACAGAACATGCAAAACATACAAAACATGACACCATGGTCCGGCAATTCAGGTGACGTCACCCATTGGCTACGAACCTTTTGTTGAGACCTTCCTGTAGCTTGGCCGCAATGGGGCGTAGGGCGGTGACAGGCGCTAGGATTGCAATGGTGCCCATGCCACAAGGTCCGCCCCTTCGACTCAGGAAATATGGCCGTCAAGACTTTGCTTTGGCGCTGGTCCCCAAGGTGAAGAGCTCTGAACAGCAAGCACAGTACTACCAACAGATGGGTTTGCACGATCAGGCTCAGCGTGCCCGCAGCCAAGGGCAAGAACGCTCTGGCGCTGGCAGGTTGTTGAACATTTTGGGCGTTGGAAGGGGATAAAGACGTCACTGGCAGAGAGGTGTCAGCATTTGGTCCAATGCAGCGCGAAACGGAGAACATGAGTTTGGCAGACTCTCGTCTGCCGTCGTCACTGTGTGCATCTGCAAGATGCCTCGTTTTACCGCAGTGAGTCTGAGTCAAGGCTGAGGAAAATTTCCGTTTGCTGGCAACAGCTAGCGGTAGACCCGGCAGACTTATGAGGCTGCTATGCTCAAAGTACATAGAATTTGTTTGGGATTGGTTGTGTTCTTCCAGAAATGGCATGCTACATGTTCTGCAGTCATTTTTCACCCGTAAGCTTGATAGTAGGCCAGATCCTGTTGGCACATGTTGCAGCACTGCATGGCGAGATGCGGCTGGAACCCCTGTGATGCCGTGGGGCCTCCATGGGGCCTTCTGCTTCCCAAGCTTGTCGCTGTATGTGACCTGTTGCCCCAACCTCGAAGTTACCACTCCGCAACTCGCAGGATGTCCCCTGGAGTTTCAAGATACGAAGTGTTGCACTGAAGATGCCACAGCCACATTCCTGAGCCTTGCAGATGTAGCACCAGAGCACGAGGATCATAAAGAAACCATGAATTTGTTGTGGTACTTCCTGCGTGACATTGATTTGTTGAGCCTGGATGCTTGGAGACTTTTGGTGAAAGGCACCGCCCAAGCAGCAAATTTCAGGATGTTTGAGTTCAAGAGTGGCCTAAAGATATTGGATGTCAGCATCGGGGCAGCCGCCATCAAGTTGAGTCGTTTAATGGTGAAGACCATGCATCGAATCGAAGGATTTCAGCAGTTCTGCTTGTGGCACATTGCCACCGCTACTGGAAGAATGGTGACTGAAGTTGCAGTTGAGTCTTGTGAAATGTCGGAGCTGCTTTTCCAATACAAAGCTGCTGCTGCCAATCATGACTTCTTGATGTACTCCTTGATTCCGCGGGTGCAGTTGGAGGTCGGCTCTAGCCTTAAAGAGGCGAGTCCTCACCCAGAGCACCCCACGGTGGCTTTGCAGGTGGTTTGCGTCGGGCCATGGGCGCAGCACGCCTTGGTAACCCTTCAGAGTTTGCTGCGGCATCGCTCCAGCCATGCCAGGCTCAGGATCTTTGTTTTGTCGGACGCCGTGGGCTGGGAAGATTGGACAGAGGCTTGGGAGGCCCTTGGCTATGCGGATGGCGTTGATGGCCAAAATAATTGGGGCAAAGCTGAGAAAACTGAGATCTCACTGCAGGGCGTGTCGTTTGAGCGCATTGATTTTGCACACCTGGAGAGCTTTCAGAGGTACATGATGCTTGGTGACCGGTGGTATTGAGCAACTCATAGTAAGCTAGCTTCTCCAAACGAGTAGCGCGCAATCCTTCAGGCTTGGGGCTTGCTTTTCTCCAAAGATCAGAGGTGCAACCTTTTCTTTCCAACATCCATTTCATTCTTTAGGTGGCTTCCGGGCTAGGATTTGCACCTATGCCTCATCCAAGGAAGCGGTACCCCTCGAATTGCAATTTTCAGCACGGCATCGAGCTAGCGATGCTGGCGCGAGCGCTGTGCCACGAGCTGCGCCTTGCCGCCAGGGCAGTCAGAAGTTACATAGTCCGGAGTGCAATTTTGCTAGTCTGCTAGTACATGCGTGCCGTCACCACATCTCGAGATCCTAATTTACTAAGTCCCTGCGTGGTATTGCATTTGCTTTGGCTAGGAACTATATAGCTAGCTAGCACACACAGACATGGAGGGAGAGAGATATATACGTAGATTTATCTACGTAGATAAACACACACTATCACAGTCTATCACACATTGAGTGGCCAATATTGGCCATAGCCATCATAGCCTAGTCCACTGGGTCCCAGCACCTGAGGCTTCCACAAGACGTGGATTGGGTTATTTCGATGGATGTGGGCGATGTTTTAGTCCTGGAGGACATTGTGGAGCTATGGAAGCTCCGGCCGGAGCTGGAGCAGCACTTCCTGGCCGTGTCCTATGCCTGGGCCCTGGGACAACACCTCAATGCTGGCCTCGTGCTGTACAACCTGCGCCGCATGCGGCAGGGAAACTTCACAGAACTCACCTTGCGGGCGGCTGTTTGGGAAGTGGAGAGGGGGGATGGAATATGCCCGCGGGATCAAAATATTCTGAACATGCTGCATGATGAAGACTTTTTGGGCAGCTTGCGCAGCTTGGGCAGCTTGGAGGATGGGAAGATCATGAGGATTTTGCCCTGCCGCTGGTCATTGTTCCCTGCAGTGGATTGGCACCCAGCCTGGTCCAAGCCTGACCTTTGGCATCCGGAACTCTTCCAGCGCATCCGCTATCCGGGCCTGGTGTCCTCGACGCAGGTGCAGCCAAAGAAACTGATAGGTTCTACTGATGGGGGAATTCACGCTGTTCCCCGATGTATACTGCAAGTTCAACTTCTATACATAATCTGGCAAGACTGAAGAGGGAAATCACATGAAGTCACAAAATCCAGGAACATCATGAAAAAGTGTCACCGGGGCCACACATGGTGGAACGTCTGCTAGGTGGAGCTGTACTGCCCAGATCCAGTGGATCTTCTAATGGCTTTCGCGTTTCTTCCCATCTCGGGATCTCGCCAGGGCCGTGTCCGCCTCTATGCTGAGCAGGAAGGTGGTGGCCATTTGCGGCACTGCCATCCGAGTCGAATTGGGCAGCCCTGCTGCGCCTGTGGTGAAGCTGCCGCGTTGGTGCACGTCGCTGGGGATCTGAAGCGATGGCCTGCCATGCAGAACTTCCTGGGCCGCGAGGACACCGAAGGCAGAAGCAGGGCCAGCGAACAGTGGTGGGGAGGTGATTTCAGGCAACAGAAGTTGAAAAAACAAAGCGAGGAGAAGATGTTTCTAATGGCCAAGGACCAGGGTTTGGAGCTTCTGGTCCCAGTGGGCTCCTCTTGGTGCCGCACCCTGCGCACTGAAGCGGGGGCACGCTATCGTGCCAGTGGCTTGGGGCAACTTCGAGGTGAAGAACTGGAGGTCCAAACCACGGCTCGGGAGTTCCGTGTGCTGATCAGCAGTTCCAACCGTTCCCTTGAAATTTCCATGGAGGCACAGCATGTAGTGCTCTTGGAGCTTGGAGCTGGTGGAGCCGGTGGAGCTGTGCTGCAACATGCTTGCTTTGAACGGCGGTGGATCTCCTTAAGGCTGGGGTTTGGAAGCCAACCGCAGCTGGAGCTGTGTGGAGACAAGATGGCCCTGCCGGCCATGCTTGGAGGCTTTTCCCTGCAGATTGCCAGCGAACAGGAGGCTCCCTGGGCAATTTGTGTGACATAGAACAGGGAAGTCAGGATGGAACATGTGGATTACGGCGAGGTACTGCGTGCTAACAACACAAAAAGTGAACTTGATGCGAAGACTTGCGGCAGTGAAGCTGGTCCTGTACACACTACGTCACTACTCTGCTTTGAGGATGAGGTTCCTCGGCCCTAAATTTGACGATGACGATGGATGACCCACAAGAAAAATAGAGATTTTGAATCTGAGTCTGAAGCGTGGAGAGGAAGCCCTGCGGTTTGAGGGGTCAAAGATGCAAAGTTGAATCTCTGGCCACTTGCAGTCAAGGCTCCAAAGTTCGACAGAAACCTCAACACAACCTCTTGATGACCTGAAGCGAATTAAACAATGAAAGGTTCAAAGCAACCTATGACTTCCATCTACAGGCAAAGCCTGAGAGAGCAAAAGGACCTGCTTCAATTGCATTGTGCCAAAGTCTGAGCAGCATCGGTTGTACTGAAGCCGTTGTGCATTATATGTGGACATCTGATGTGCGCTGTATACTTGGTTGATCTTTCCGCTCTAGGGATTGAGCTCAAGCACCCTTCTAGGGTGCCATTGCAAGACAGCCCTTGGTGCGCAACCGTCGCGGATTTCACTGCCATTCCTTCATATTTCGCTCATTTATGAGCCGATCCGATCTGTTTGATATGGAACTCGTTGACGGCGCGTGGACTTGTTCGTGGGTGCCGGAGTTGGATCGAAAGGTGGCTAGTTGGATTGTTCCGTGTTTGCTTGCCGGCTGTTGAAAGTGATATGAGATATTCCCCAATTTTGACTTAAGACTTTAAGTTCGAGAGGGAGTGGGGCTTGCCCAATGACCTTAGCTACACGCTGGTCCTGCGAGCACATGCCAAGGATGGCAACTGTGCTTCAGTTGGCAGAAGGATGAAGTACACGGAGAAGGGGAAAGCCATTCTTTCTGGGAAGTTTTGAGTCTTGCCAGACTGGGCTCGACTCAGAGAAGCGCTCCAGTGGCGAAGGCTCAGTTTCACGAGACCAAGGCGCACATGGAAGCGGCACGAGTGAAAATGTGAGCAGTGCTTGTGACGTTCAGTGGCTACAGTGCTACAGAATCCACGATCCAGTTTCATTTGTATTTCTGGTACATAACCCGGTATTTCATGGTTCACGATGTCATGCGCGAGCAGTCGGCTTACTTTGGGGGTTTTGCTGTCAACGACGCAGGTCTGAGTTTGAGACAGCAGGACCAGCAGGACAAGAACCAGCAGCAACACAAACTGCAACTTCCTCTGCTTCTTCCCCCAACTTAACGTGACCTGCCTCAGTCGAAAATCCATGGAAATCCATGTTAATTATTGAAAGATTTGAAAGCCGTATTGGTCTTCTGGTACTGGATGATGCCTCACCCAATGCTGCAGCTGTCTCTCCGAACAGTCTGCCTGTTGATTCCAACTGGTTCAATTCTCGTGGAGTAGGAATCATTTGTTTTGGCGTGTTCATGGTAGCTTTACTATGTTTTACTATGTTTTACTCCGTGTGAGTGGATTTGTTTCAGAAGTGGATGCTGTCTTCAGTACCGGCGTTGCAGTACTTCTCACTCGAGTCTGATGTCTTGGTCAACGTTCGACGGTGCTTTTTGCATCTTTTTGCCATGTAAGACTTGGTTGCTTGGCTAGTCACTGCTAGTCACATGGGGGAATATTGCAGGAAGGTTTGCTCTTTTCTCCTGGTCCTGTAGTTTCAGGTGCTTTTGGCTGCTTGGGTTTGGTTAGGAGGTATTGGTCATTTGAGTCATTTGGTGCTCTGCGACTGCGGTAAGTTGACTCGCCGCCCGGGCGATGTTGTTCCGTGAGCATTGGGCTATGACGGCTATGAATCAAAGCTGAATATCCAGCGTCAAGTGGGTGGCGGACAGTGCTTGTATGACTTCATGTCACAGCCATGGCAATATCGTATGGTATCTTATGGTATGGTATGTAATGTATTGTAATGTACTGTAATGGAGAGTAATGTTCAGTAAATGGAGAGGAACGGAATGTACTGCAACGGAATGAACTGACATGCAATGCAATGTAGGTAGGCAGGCAAGCAGGTAGAGCTGATGTGGATGTCCTGGTTGTGTGTCAGTTGGCGATTGGTTGAGCCGGCCTACCAGTCATTTGAAATCTGTGCAGAGAGAAATGCCTGGAGCGTTTACATGTCCAGCATTCACCCTACGTAGTCAAAATTTCTGGGCCGTGGTGTTCGCCTCTTCAACATGTTTTTCCCGAATGCGTAGCAAGGGTTCCCGTTTCACTCTGGGGGTCTGGAGGTTGAGGGTATGTTCGCTCGACGTTGCGCACCGTCCGCAACCGTTCGCAACCGTCCGCCACCGTTCGCCACCGTCCGCAACCGTTCGCGCGAGGTCGCCATGGCCGTGCAAAAGTGGTCAGTTTTGGAGGTTTCAAACGTCGCGTGGGAGGCGTGGCACTTGTGACCTTCCAACATGTTTGATGACGTGTCCAAAGCCGTTCTGTGTGACAGGCGCAATATTTTTGTGTCGTTTTTAAAAGATGACTTTCATCTTTCGTGGCAGGCGCAACACTTTGGCGACCTCCATCGTCACTTTGCATGGCAAGCGCAGCACCTTAGAGATCTTTAGAGTGTTTTTTTTAAAAATCGCATTGTCAGGGCTGCGTCAAGTGGCGACAACATGCAACTTGCATGGTAGCTGATTTTAGGGTTCGTTAAGAAAAACTGCTAGGAAAACGTCGGTCTTGGAGCTGGTTTGAAGAAGTCGCGCGAAACGCTCGTTTTGAGCTTCCAACATGTCTCGTCTTCATGCTCTGGTGTTCTTGTGGCGTCGCCGTGTCTATGGGGGAAGCTGCAAAACCTTTCATGTTCGAAGGTTTCCAAACAGATTCTAAAATGTCGTTTTGCGTGGCAGGCGTGGCACTTCGTGACATTTTGACGTGTCTGCAAAAGTGTCGAACGTCGTTTTGTGTGACAAGCGCGATACCTATGCACGGTTTTCAGAAGATGAGTTGAATTCTCGTGGCAGGCGCAGCACTTTGGATACCTCCATCATGATTTTGTGTGGCAGGTGCAGCACTTTAGACGCGTGCTTTTGCGTGTTTTTTCCGAATCGCATTGTCAGGGCTGGGTGACGTGGTGACAACGTGCAAATCGCGTGGCAGGCGTACGACATCGTGAGCGTGTCATTTTGGGTGGCGTGGGCGGTGTTTGGTCCAGATCCGTTGTGTGTGGAATGTCATTTTGCGTGGCAGGCGCAGTATTTCGGACACTCTGCACTTTACACTCCACGCTCTACACTGGACAAACCACACTCTACACTTTACACACTATTCTTTACACTACACATTCCACACTTTGCGCTTTACACCCCGCACTCTACACGCCACACTTTACACTTCACACTCTACACTTTAGACTCCGCACTCCACACTTTACACTCCACACTTTACACTTCACACTCTGCACTTTACACACTGCACTCTACACTCCACACTTTACACGTTACACTTTTTACTCCACACTCCACGCTCTACACTTTACACTCCACACTTTACACTTTACACTCTACCCTTTACACTCCACGCCTTGCACTTTACACTCCACACTTTCCACTTCACACTCTGCACTTTACACTCTGCACTCTACACTCCACACTTTACACGTTACACTTTTTACTCCACACTCCGCGCTTCACACTTCACACTGCGCACTCTACACTTTACACTTCACGCTTTAGACTCCACGCCTTACACTGTAGACTTCACACTACACTCTACACTTTACACTGGAGGGCTAATTATTTTAGGTTTTTTTTTTTTTTGATCAGGTTTAGGAATTATTTTTGGATTCCTGCTTCTCTGCTTTTCCTGCTTTTCCTGCTTCTCTGCTTTCCTGCTTTTCCTGCTTTTCCTGCTTTTCCTGCTTTTCCTGCTT
>Ga0126342_10015936_pt1 | contig 13132 bp, 7 predicted proteins | sample Cyp1metagenome_FD_92528 | JGI IMG/M metagenome (GOLD analysis project Ga0126342, IMG submission 92528) | Coral microbial communities from Lord Howe Island, Old Settlement Bay, Australia - Cyphastrea 1 metagenome | ecosystem: Host-associated > Invertebrates > Cnidaria > Coral ... | reverse complement strand
GCGGGAGGAGGAGGAGGAGGAGAAGGAGAAGGAGCCCGGGATACAGAATCAAAAACAAGAACCCCACACAAAGATGTGGGGAATAATATATTATATATATAATAATATAATAGTAAGTTTAAAAATAAGTACATAAACATCGATTTGCTGTGTTCGAAGCAATCACCACCAAATCACACCGAAGCCTTGAAATTCATGATGCACCAGCAAATTATATGCGCGATCATTCTTACGCTGATAAGGGGTGAAGTAATTCTCAATCATCAATGGGAGGCGGCTAATCCCAAGGATTGAAGTCAGCACAAGTCAGCAATGATTCTGGGTAAATTCCATTCACTCACCTGAAACTTGCAGCTATGGGGATGATTCCCCAAATTCTAACCATTATGATTGGCCTTGTGACACTGTAGATGTACATGAAACACAAGGGTTGGCTGACCACTCCGAACGCTTGGATAAAACCCCATCCGCAAAATATTCCGACCACAATGGTAAAGACCAATTCGACCGATCATCTCTTCTGTATGGTTGAAGAGCCATAAATACCCTCTGGTAAACTAACATAGCTATTGAAAATGGCAATTTATAGTGAGCTTTCCCATTAAACATTGTGATTTTCCATAGTTATCTTAGTTTACCAGAGGGTAATTGAAACATATTGAAACCACCAACCAGCCAATCGTTGCATATTTCATCATTGGATCTGATGCCTGAACTGCTTGCACTTCCGTAAAAAAATGACACAGAAAGAGACACATGTTTGAAGCAAACATGACTGGCCTAGTCTGGTGGGCATAAATCCTCCAGTAAATGAACATAGCAAGGGAAAACATGGACCATCTATAGATTAAGTACCAACAGTAACTGGTTGGTGGTTTCAACCCCTCTGAAAAAATATGAAAGTCAGTTGGGATGATGACATTCCCAACTGAATGGAAAATTAATCCATTCATGTTCCAAACCACCAACCAGATGAGAAAACAAACTTGTGCATGATATCAATGTGTGTACCGTCAAAGCAAACAAAGCAACTGAAGATCCCCAAGAAAATGGAGGTTTATAGCTGGTAACATGATCCATGAATCGGGGATTTTCCATTGCCACGTTACCGGAGGGTATACATCATACATGAAATAGCCATGATAGCAAGATATTGATATTTACAACCCACGCAAGTTCAGGGAAGATACAAAAACTAAAACACCCATACATATATATCTATATACCCTCTGGTAAACTAACATAGCTTATTGAAAATGACCGATTTATAGTTGATTTACCCATTGAAAATGATGGTTTTCCATAGCTTTACACGGTGGACATCCCAAAAAGCTCTTCCAACACTGTTGGGAGTTTTACACACTTTGAAAGATATCTGCTGTCTCTCAACAAGTCTCTGATCTACCCTCTGGTAAACTAACATAGCTATGGAAAATCACCATTTTTCATGGGAAAATCCACTATAAATGGCCATTTTCAATAGCTATGTTAAATTACCAGAGGGTAATTATGGCTGTGATCTTAATCCAATGGATCCTTGCGAACAAATTAGACGTTTGCTCTACTAAACAAGTGGTAGAGATGATGTTCCTAAGCCTGTCATTCCCACGTCTGAAACAAAAGGTTGTTCCGCGGATCATTTTCACATGACCGTTAATTTACAGTATGATTTCTGAACAAGACCCCATCAAGCCACCATTCACCAGTTAGCTTACTGTACTCGCCATTGATCTACACACACACACACAAATCTGAGGATATGCTGGCAATCCAACATGCCAGCGGGATATATATATATATATATATCCATATTCAAAGAATAAAATTCATCAATGGTGGATAGATTATGATCGATTCTGACAATGATAGATTTTGATGATAGGTACCATTTTCACACAACATATTAAGACATATTCTGGTTGGTGGTGCAATAGCCATCTTGAAAAATGATGGACTTCGTCAGTGACGATTTGTCCAAAAAAGAAATGGAAAAAATCATCCATTCATGTTCCAAACCACCAACCAGGTATTGTGCTTAAATCATTAATACCTGGATTTGGTGATTTAATGGTGATTTAATGGTGATTTAACATGATTGTGCTTAAATCACCATTAAATCACCATTTCTTGTGGTGAAATCACCATTTTGTCACCCTAGATAGCTAAGTTAGTTCACAACTCCAATAACTATGGTTTATGATACTTATAACTTATAACTATAGTTAATGGCTAATGGGGTTTATAAACCAGGTATTGATTCTAACTGGAACCGGAGAATCTCCCATTTCTCGTCGCCCTCCTGAACGGAAGTTCTTTTCCAATCAAGTTGCAATGCAAATGTCTTTGACCTGGGCGTATCTTTTGGATCGTAGAGATCCGAGAGATCTTTTATGGAATATCTTGGAGATACCCTCTGGATATGTCAAAATAGCTATTGAAAATGGCTATTCATAGTGGATTTACCCATTAAAAATGGTGATTTTCCATAGTTATGTAAACGTTTACCAGAGGGTATATTGGAGATATATTGGAGATATACAACCACCAATAATGGGATTTTCATGGGGTTTCATGGGATCTAATGAGGTTTAATATGGTTGAATGGGATTATAATCCACTTAATGGAATATACCCGGCCTGGTAAACTAACATAACTACTATTGAAAATCACCATGTTGAAGAAATCGCCTTGTGAAATTACCAGAGGGCAGCTAGGCGATTTGTTCACATCTCTACCCCGGTTATTTTACGTAGATGTGGAACATGGATGAACATGGCCCATTTATAGATGATAAACATGATCATGTAGCTGTTAAAATTGGCGATTGTCCAGTTGGCAAAGCGTCAAACTACCACAAAGTATATCCAACTTTGTGTCATTCATCACTAGGGAAATCATTACCATCCTAGCAAAGCAAACATCACTGGAACAAAGACATGGGATAAAGATGGATGAGGAGTCGGTGGGGTGATGCAATAAAAAAAGGCGTACGAAACCGATCTGGTTGGGTTTCAACCGACAAAAATATTGATCAATCGAATCCTATCATCTATATGGGGGTTTCCTAAAACATGGCTACCATTGGCTATCCAAATAGCTGGATGGTTGATTTCATGGAAAATCCATGGATAACTGGGGCTACCCCCATGACGAAACGGACGCCTCCATATGACATGAGTTGAAGCGTTAAGGAACAACGGTACACCATGAGCTCCGTTGATGTTGACGTCCCAGGAGCATTGCCAGTGAGCACGTACGCCACCGGAGACATGTATTTCAGGAAGATGGCAATGAGCCAATTTAAGGCCTCAGCTGTCCACCGGTCCATCATCAACATGGCATGATGGTTTTATCTATTTTTTACATGTTTTTACAACCACATACTGTAGATCATAGTGAAATCCTTAAAACAACAAAAACAACATAAGAGGAGATTTGACTTGCTCTTTAGGAATGTTTTCATCACAGGAACCTCCAAACCACCCAGAAGGTGAACCCCAACTACCTCATCGCCATCACTCCCTGGCAGAGGATTGTGCAAAAAAAGCACGTTCCAAACCTTTCCGAATTGTCAAGGTCCCTTCCGATTCTGACGTTCGAATGGGGCCCAGACGAAGGCATTGCCGATGTTCAGAAACAACGCCCGACCTCAGTTACCATCTGAAGACAGGAAAGAAGCATGCCTGCGAATGAGTGCAACAAACCAAAGACCCTGAAAATCGGCTGCTCCTAAATCCACCGGATCAAACAAAACAGTAAAAAATTGCGGTGTACTAAATTAGCGTATTCCCCTATTTTCCGGCACAATCAGGCATATATGATCATATATGTATTATATATTGTTGAGGAAACGAACGCGTTCATGGCCAAGACCAGCGCCCTGAGAGAACACCAGCCTTCAATTAAATGCCAGACCTCCACATATCCCTGATATATCCATGTATTACCATCCAGTAAATTAACATAGACCCTGCCAAATAGGGGTTGGAAGATTGGTCTCCATTAAAACTAGGCTATTTTCAGGGTCCAACTGTTAATTTACCAGAGGGTATCCATTCTATTTCTCAAACAACATGAACTTTGACAGGTAATATGATGATATTATGATGATATACTCCGTGGATTTTCAAACTCAATATTTAGCCACCCAAAGCTGCATGGCCACTGGGAAACTTATAAAGAGTACCTTGGCCAGGCCCTGGCGGACTGGGCCAGGTGTAAATCACCTTAAAGGAATCGCGCAACAAAAAATCCCAATTTGCGTTGATGAAATATATGACATCTATGACATTTTTGCTGCTGAAGTCAAGCTGTTTCTTGAATTTGTGGGGTCGCCCAGCCGCCTTTTGCCCCATGCCCCCATTTCCCCATGGCTTTCAGCCGTCACCAAGCGACGGCACACATAGATCTCCGAAAATGTGGGTTGCTTCACGAAGGTCGAGTCAAGCAACTCGGTGGCATAGCGGCATAGCATACCATAGCATGGTCAATCTTTGGTTGGTCCACAAATGGTCCATCTTTTGCTGGTCGAATGGTGATTTTATGGTGTTCCATTGTACCCATCCAGTTGGTTGGGGATGATTGGAGCAACATGGAGCAACCAGGCTACCATAGACGCCGTTGTTCCATGTTTTTCCTATGATGTTATATCATGATATCATGTTATATCATGTTATATCATGTTATATCATGTTATATCATGTTATATCTATAACCACGTTCCCATTGTCACCGATTCCGTATGCGGACAATTCCTCGCCCTGGAAGATCTCTGAAGAGACGACGTTGCCCTTGTCCAAGGCGTCGGCAGGCGCTGGAGGGTGCCAAGCCCGTCGGCTGATGGCGGGTCCATGGCTGAGCAATGCCCCCTTTTATGCCAACGTCCGTCAGTCTTGGACATTCCGCTTCGCGATTCGCTGGTTGCTTAATCTATCCCATAGGATCCATGTATGGTATATATGCTAACATTGGGGGTATATTGATGGTAAATGTTACCATATATAGCATACATGGATCCTATGGGTATAGGGATTCCCAGTTCATTGCTTCTCATCATTCCAATTTCGGTGGCAACCGCTTTTTTTTCCAGTCTAACGTTGATCATCCCTGAGCCTCGCCCTTAGCCCCTTCAGCCCTTGAGCAACGCCGTTTGAAACCTTCTGACAGCCCAAAAACAAACTAAGCTATATGGCAGTGTGTCAAAACCTTTAACCCCTGGTGAACATCAAAATAGCTGGTAAATGGATGTTCATCCCCCTAAAAATGGTATTAATAGGTATTGATCCATACCCATAGAATAGGTTGAGGTGGGCTGTTCCATGGACCATGGCGCTCACATCAGATAGGATGCTGAAAGTGCCTGGGCACTTCCACCAACACATGATACCCTCTGGTAAATTAACTTGTTGACCCTGGCAATCATCGGGGTTGGAAGACGAATGTTTCCATTAAACATTGGTGATTTTCAGGGTCTAACTGTTTATTTACCAGAGGGTAACTCATCTTATACATGTTTTTCTTGAAACACCAGAAGGGCGGGATATCACCACTCCCCCTGCATCTATGAGGCCTCTTGGCTCTGCAAGGATACTTAAACAAACATAAAAAGGCAGCAGCAGTCACTGTAAGAACAAGTAACCTAAACAAACATGTGTCTACAGTGTCAGCGTACGTAGACTAGCTACATATGCTGACTACTACATTCCATGCATACTGAACAATCTACTAAACACAAAACCTTAAGCAGAACAACGGCACAGAAACAATGAAACTGTTGATGCACTACCACATTCACAAGGATCGACCCATTGTCATTAGCTTTGCATAAATGACTAAGACAGGGCCGGACTTAACCACTATTGGAGACGGCATGTTTTGAAAGTTCACTGAATCGGTGTCATTCATCTAAGACTGCAACTACTGCAAACATGACAAAACTGGACCTGGCAAAACGGAGGTCCCATGAAATATCTCAGGAAATCAATAACCCAAAAGATGTTGTCTGTCGCTACTCCGTGGAAGGTAGGGCCCCCAATTGAGTGGGGCTTGTTGGGCCATAGTTTCACGCCATAAAACAAGTTCAATATGGGGGTAATAGCTGGATGGTTTATCATGGAAAATCTTATGAACATGGATACAATGTGGGGCCCTCTCTAGTTATAAGTTGGTTTATAACCCCATGTAACTATAGTCATAAGTACCATAAACCCTAGTGATTGTACGTAGTTATAAACCAACTTAGCTATCGAACGGGGGCCCCACATTGTAGGAACCCCCCATTGATCTACCATCAATCAAGCACTTCACCGACTTGTTGTTGGCCAAATTTCCCCTATGCCCTGGTGCCCTGGTGCCCTGGAAACAAAACCCCATCAAATGATCATGTCTGGCTACGCCAGAATCCACGAATCCGAAGTCGGGCTTGAAATAGTCCAAATCTCATGCTGGTTGGTGGTATACCGACCCCTCTGAAAAATGATGGACTTCGTCAGTTGGGATGATGACATTCCCAATATATAGAGAAAAAAAACATGTTCCAAACCACCAACCAGTCATGGTTTAAGAATGCGTAAGACCTCCTTTTCCGACCTCATTTTTAGAGTGGCATACAATCGGAGGCCCATTCCCAATGGTAGTGGACACACAGAGTTCACCGACATTTGTGTCATCCCCCATTTTCAGACACACCCACATATATCAAGTTGGCGAAGTTGGCAAAACCGAAAAACATAATAAAACCAAAAAAACAATCCCCATTAATCGATGATTCATCCCATGATCATATCTTTTGTTGTTGATATATCCTAAAAAAATCATGATATTTTCATGTATATATCATTCTTGTTGATTTGTATATGAAATATCTCCAAGATTCCTATCGTATTCCTATCTTCCCCTGGTCCCTCCGTGACGCCACGAAAATCTCGTCCCATCGTCCCAGGCTCGTTGTTCACGAGCAAGACGAAGCCCAGAAAGAGGCCAGACACGGGCATGACCACCAAGACCTGATTTTTGGGGCCTCCCATGGCCCCCCCGTTCGATAGCTAAGTTGGTTTATAACATTTTATAACTACAATTTCACCAGCTGGTTGATGGTTTTAACCATGTTGAAAAATATGAAAGTCAATGGGAAGAAATGTTCCAAACCACCAACCAGCTAGGGTTTATGGTACTTACATGGGGTTTTAAATCAACTTATAATGTTTGGGGGCCCACATTGTGAGGAAGAGCTGGACTTCAGACATCTTCCGACAGTGAAGGTAAGTTGTTGATACTTTTCATGCAGCTAACTGTTTAACTGTATCTGTTCGCCAATTTCATGCTAGTTTTTTATACTACATGAATACAGGAACTGAAAGATATCAATCCAGTAACTGCTTTATTTCAGTCATGGCTAAAAAACACAACACTTCAACCATGATTCGTAACGGGTTGATACTTATGATTCACGGGATAACCACAGTAATATCTAGATTTCGATAGATCATACTGGTTGGTGGTTGAGCCACCCCTCATGGGATGTCAGTTGGGATGATGACATTCCCAGTGGTTCATGTTCCAAACCACCAACCAGATGATAATATGATATTTGATTTTCATAAGTTCAATGGAAATCTGGAGCTTTGTCGGCAAACTTGATATCGCATTGGGAAAATAGATGATACAACTTAGCTAGGTAGCGGAAACCACCTTGTATGGGTCATGTCACCATTTCAAGTGCTTCTAAATTGATTGTGGTACAACAAATGTCTGAAATCTTTGTCTGGTTGGTGGCTTCAACCAACCCCTCTGAAAAATATGAGTTCGTCAGTTGGGATGATGACATTCCCAACTGAATGGAAAAATAATCCAAATATTCCAAATCACCAAGCAGTTGTGAGTCAATGATTCTGTACTACATCACTTAATATTGTACATCAAATCCCACCAAAAATGGACAAACCGCGCCTTTGCTTTCACTTCACAAAAAAACTCTGAACATATGCTATCTCTAAATCCATTGGGTAATCATCATTTCATAATTTCCCTCTATAACTGGCCATTTCTTAGGTATAGTCCATTTTCAGACAAACCCATCCGGGAATAATTTTGGAGATGGATATGAGTCGAACGAAGCACGGGCCGGCCTTAAAATTCACATCCAACAACTCTGGTAGTTCTGGATGTGAATTTACCCTGGTTGTCTAGGTCCTAGGTGCCTTCCATAAAATCCCCGGTAATCAAACAGGACTCCACTCGCAACTTTGACCCATCATGGGACACGACTCGGCACTTCAAGTTAATACCCTCTGGTAAACTAACATAGCTATTGAACATTGCCATTTATAGCGAGTTTTCCCATTGAAAATGGTGATTTTCCATAGTTATGTTAGTTTACCAGAGGGTAAGTTAGAATCACCTAGATAAATCCAACAAAAACAACTTGGGGTATCCAAACTCTAGCATTGTTGTCTGGTGTCTGGCATCTTCGTCTGATTGCTGGGCTTCAACAGCAAGCAATCACCATGTCGGCTTCACCTTTGAGATCATCCTCCAGCTTCATTGGTGCGTTCAAATCACTGTCTTTATTTGGGAACATCCATCATCATCCTCCATCCAAACCTGCTGTGCTTGTTTTCAGGAGGATCGATATGTCTCAAAACTCGGTACCCCCCAAAAACCCCGAATAAAAACCAATTGGTTCATCATCATTTTTGCCAACATGTATAAACTTCGGGATTTACATGGAGGTTTCCTGAAAAAAATAGGGCAAACCCCTAGTTTTCATCCATTTTTCTATGCAAATTTTCCATGAAATAAACCCTGAGATCTCTTGGATCCGAGGCGCAGTGGACAGAGGATCCAATTTTCTGGGTCCAGACCTCGGCCAGATTTTTTCAGGGCTAGCCTCTGGGAAACTAACAGTTAGTATGGGATTTAATGGGGTTTAATGGGGATATGATCATTATTTTTTGTGGGATTTAGTGGGATTTAATGGGATTATAATCCACTTGATGGAATATACCCTCTGGTCATTGAACAGTTTGCGAACTTGAAGCCATGGCCGCAATGAAAATTCAATGGATTGGTTAGTTTAAGGGAAAATCTTAACCGGAAACCATGGTTTTAACCATCAAATATAGGGTTTCCGGTTAAAATGTTCCCATCATCCAATTCTATGATCATTACCTTCTAGTAGTTTAACATAGCTATGGATGCCATGGCCCATTTGCAGTGGGTTTACCTATTAATAGCATGGTGATTTTCCAGTTCGCGACCTGTAAACGTTTACCAGATGGTATCTTTGATGGGATTTTATGGGGTTTAATGGGATACACAACATCCACTTAATGGAATTTTTATATATATATATGTATAGCCTCTGGTAATGACTAACACTTTGCGAACTTGAACATGGCAACATGGCCCAGTCGAAAGTTCGTTGATTTGCCCAGCGACTAATAATGGTGCTGTTCCACAGTTGAGCGTAAACGTTTACCAGTGTGTATGTTAATTGGTTAAATGGTTAATAATATTAATAATGGTTATTATATGGTTATTATATGGTTAATGATGGTTAATAATAATCTGGTTTGGTGGCTTCAACCTACCCCTCTGAAAAATGATGGAGTGAAAGTCAGTTGGGATGATTCTTCCTTTCCCAACTGAATGGAAAAATAATCCAAATCTTCCAAACCACCAACCAGAAAAGTTACCCATGCTCCATTCTTGTCATAATTTACCTATCATGATCATAATGGCTTGGAGCAATCCCTAAATTCGTCATGGTCAAGGGGATTCTCAGGATGGCCATATTTTTAATATGGTAATATCAAAATCCAAATTTTTGTTGGTTTATGAATCATAAACATTGTGCACATTTCTGTCGCTTCAATCATATCGCCACAAAATCCACATGATTCCGCCATTGAATGCTGATGAAATTCAAATGACTCCTCCTCTTCCCGGAGAAACGGATTTCCCAGTTATTGGCTGCACCATTTCGAATTTGGGAGGCCGTCCCCATGTGTGAACAAATCCAGGTTTGCAATATCCGCACTCACAGAATTCACCATATTGACATTAATATTATGCAGACGTGTTAACCATATATTGCATCATATTGCCATATATATATATAAATATGAGGTATGTATCTCATGAAATTATCCACATAAAATATCATCATATCACCATTTATTTTCTGCAGACATACTCCTCAATAGTATGATAATTTTTGATATATCAGGCCCTTAAACGTTACATGGAAACTTGGTGGTTCCTCCCGCTTAGTTAGTAACTTAGTTCACCCAATGATAAGTGAATTAGCGATACTTATCCTACTTAGAACCATATATACAACTTGGTACAACCTACTTAGTAAGTCTGATGAGCCACCAAATATATTAAATATAGAACATATTGCGGGTGAAAAAAAACATGTCTGAACACATGGCTAGTATTCCCATGTAGTACGATGGCCATTTGGGACATCTACCCATTCACAGACACACCGAAAAAAAATCATACTCCTGATGATAAATCCAGTCAATTTCTCTTACTTTATCTTATTAAATCAACTAAAACTCCCTAAATGGGGGTATGCTAAAAAATGACGTGGGTTGTGTAATTGTCTGGGTTAAGTTAAATTCCACTCTTTTTCTGACAAAACCAGCTCAGTTTCACTCGTTTTTTCTCACTGGTGCTGAGGGAATGGTGACTATGGGAAGTTAAGGTGCTTATGATTTTGAAGTTGCAACAAGTACCAGTAAGAAAAAACTATTAGTTGGTGCTTAAAAGGCTTACTGGATGATGGTGAAATGGTTTTCCATGGATCATTAGGCCATTGAACCTCCAAGTTTGATCTAGCTTATTATCCATTCTTCTAGATCATTCCCCCATAACAACCCAACCATTAATAGTCAACATGCCAGCGGCTACTAAGTTAATTTTCTATCTTCTTACCATTAAACTACTAAGCCAATTCTTCTCTATATAGTTAACACCCATTGCTACGTTGCCATTAAATTACTAAGTCAATTCTTCCTATATATATATATATGTATATATATATAAATATTGTAATTATGCAATGCCATATTGCCCATTAGTTTCTTTCTTCTCAAACTCTGCTCCATGGCTTCCAAGTCGCAAGACCAGGCTCTGGCAGATGGTCTTGGCCTCGGGTCAGGACGGGGGTGCGCTACGCTTTAAAAAACTAAGGGTTCCAGGAATGGATGGAAATGGATGATATATGGTTTATATCTTTTTATACATGTATATATATATGTATATTTATCTATATTTATTTACATATACTATACATATATAAAGATATGTGGGGGTTGTGCAGCATATACATACACATTCTCTGAAACACCTGGGGCTTGATATGGATGATCCAACTCAATGAGATGAGCCAAACATGCACGGAACTCAGCACGGCTGGCATTTTCTGGTTCAGGCGTTCTCCGTTTGGAAACTGTAGGAAAATGTGCGTTTCATGGGATTTATAGCTGATTTTAATGATAGCTAAGTTGGTTTATGATTAACTACACTTTCACTAGGCAGTAATGTGGGATTTACGAGAGATTTACGATGATTTGCTAGGGATAACGGGATCATGGTGGATTGTGAATGCGATTATAATTCCAACTGTGGTTCATGGTGAAAATAACTACAATGTGGGGCCCCCGTTCGATAGCTAAGTTGGTTTATAACTACAATTTCACTAGGCTTTATGTTAGTTAGTTGTAACTATAGTTAGATGGGCTTAGAAACCAAGTTATAACGTTTGGGGCCCCACATTGTACCGATGCCGTCTAGGCTGTGATCACCTTGCTGAGGATGAAGAAACTCTTCGCTGTCGATGGTTTCAGTTGGAAATCGATTTACCAGTTGGAATATGTGGTTGTCTTGGAAGGGATAAGGATGACATGTGGTTTTTAATGGTAAGTATATATATATATAATATGTATACAGACATGTTACTGTATTAGCATAGAATGCGGATGGATATGGGATGGTGTATCATCCTCTTGAGGCCATAGATTCCATAGATTGATGCCATAGATTGATGCGAAAATGTTATCCCAGACAGGCCCAGTTGATGAAGTGGTGAAGTTTTTTTAGTGGCTTCGGAACCCCAATCATCAACTATAACAATGGTTCAATGGTGGTTAATAGTGGTTTTCCTATGGTTAATAGTGGTTCAATGGTGGTTAATAGTGGTTAATTCTTACCCGCTTCTAATGGCATAAAACTATGATATTTCACTATGACATGGAAAATCACCATTTTTAAGTTCGGTAAACCATCTACTTCTATGGGCCTTTTTTCTTCCATGGCGAACTGTTAGTCATAACCAGAGAGTAACTATGATATTTCAGCTCCATACCCTCTGGTAAATTAACATAGCTATTGAAAATTGCCATTTATAGTGGGTTTACCCATTAAAAATGTTGATTTTCCATAGCTATGTCAAATTACCAGAGGGTATCAACCACAAATTTTACGCACTCCATGGCCTAAGGAAGGCGCCAAAAAAAACGCATCCGATACATTTCACAACATAAATTCGAGTATCAAAATATCCCATATACTCCATGTATGGTATATTTACCTACATTCGGGTGATTTTTAGGGCACATGTTGGTAAATATTCCATACATGGAGCATATGGGTATGGGAAGGCTGCGACATGTTCCACCAATTTAAGTATAGGGATTTCAATTGGGACATTCCATTGGGATAGAATGGGATGATCACCAACAATATTAAATTTTGTAAATGGGAATGGTGTTAATAATGGTTAATATGAATGGTTATTATTAATGGTTATTATGAATGGTTAACGGTGGTTGATGATGGTTAATAATCTGGTTTGGCGGTTTCAACTTGCCCCTCCGAAAAATGATGGAGTGAAAGTCAGTTGGGATGATGAAATTACCAATGGAAAAATTACTTCACTTCGAATGATCCCCACCATGACATTTAAACATTTTCTTACTGGCAAATCTTCTGGCATTTTATCTGACATATCTTCTGACATTCTATTTGGCATTCTATCTGGCATATCTTCTGGCATATGTTCTGGCATATCTTCTGGCATTCTATCTGGCAAATCTTCTGGCATTCTATCTGGCATTCTAT
>Ga0126342_10015935_pt1 | contig 13132 bp, 8 predicted proteins | sample Cyp1metagenome_FD_92528 | JGI IMG/M metagenome (GOLD analysis project Ga0126342, IMG submission 92528) | Coral microbial communities from Lord Howe Island, Old Settlement Bay, Australia - Cyphastrea 1 metagenome | ecosystem: Host-associated > Invertebrates > Cnidaria > Coral ... | reverse complement strand
TTGTATATATTGTATATATTGTATATATTGTATATATTGTATATATTGTATATATTGTATATATTGTATATATTGTATATATTGTATATATTGTATATATTGTATATATTGTATATATAGTATATATATATATATGTATATTGTACGATACATAGTCTGATTGCACCATGGTCGTCCGCCAGGAGATCAGAAACACCTTTCAGCGATGCGGTCACATCGACGAAGTTCACCTGCACAGAGGGAGAACTGTGCCCAGATATTATATATATAGCAAAGATATATATATATATATACACATATATATATATATATCACATCTGGGATATCAAAGATAAAAATATATCACAGATGGAAACATGTATATATATATACATCTGTATGTATCACAGATATCACAGATTGGCCAACTTGACAAAATTTGAGACGACCATGGGGATGGAGGAAACATTGAAGCAGCAAGAAAGGAGCTTGAAAGAACCTACCATGGAAATATACATACATAACATAATATAATACAAAAAACATAATATAATATAATACAATGTAATATAATATAATGTAATATAATATAATATAATGTAATGTAATGTAATATAGTATAGTATAGTATAATGTAAAATAATAGTATGATATAACATAAAATAATTTGATAAAATACAATACAATACGATGCAGTACAATACAATACAATACAATACATACATATGATTACATATGTACATGTATATAAATATGTCTTAACTGTCTTGATATGTTATATATACACATCATTTTCACACCTGCCTAGCAACACTGAGGTGTTTGTTTCCAGAGGACGAGAGGAACAATTCTTATGGGGCGCCTCGGCCTCCACGGCTTGGATTTTTTTCTGGAGCTGACCAACCTGAAGTAATTTTAGGTACCATCTGGTTATTGGCTTAACTATGGTTTATGGTAGATATAACGATTTTGTTTATGGATGTTTTTTGATGGGAAAATGATGATCATATATTATACCCTCTGGTTATGACTAACAGTTCGCCATGGAAAAATCCACCATTTTTAAGTTCGGTAAACCATCTATTTCTATGGGCCATGGCTTACCATGGCTATGTTAGTCATAACCAGATGGTACTTTACCAGTCCAGGCATCAGAAAAATTGAGCCAACCAACAAACCCCAGAAACATTTTTCACACCAGTTTTCTGGATGTGAAACATTTTCGTTCAGCCCGGTACTACGGTAGCTGATCCAGTTAACAAAACCGCAGGTTTTGTGGAGTTCGCGGACAACCGGGGCTTCGATTCAGCGATGCGAATGCGGGAGGAGACCGGTGGAGCCATGGTTAAAAATGGTGGATTTTTCCATGGCGAACTGCTAGTCATAGCTAGTGATAACCAGATGGTAAGCATAGTTAAGGCATATCAGGATGAATGATGATTGTTGATTAGAGTTTCTACTGGGAGATACTGGGATTCAGCACGAGTTGCATGATGAACATACTGATTTCGCAGCACTTGCCATATTTCCAGAAGGGTTGACAAAAGCCATCAACATGCTTGGGATGTGCTTGTCCAAAAAAGTCCCTTGTTAGATGTGATTTCGTGGGTGAAAATGGATCCACACAGCCAAGGTATCAACAAAGTCCCCCTGAGCGAGGCATTATGACGGGCTCCGGTCAACTTCCCCATTTCTGGGAGCAAAATCCTCAGCAAGTGATGCTGCTTCACTTAAGTTCACTTTCCTATCGGTGAATGTTTGGTAAACATACCAAACAACGATGGACAAGTACTACTTTTAGTAGGTAAATCAACTATAAATAGGCATAAATAGGCCTAAATACCATGGCTATGTGAGTTTCCCAGGGGATAATTTTTTATAAAATCCCCGAAAATAGATCACCTAGAAATCCCTTTTATATCCCCTATAAATCCCTAGAAATCCCCTATAAAATCCCCATGGTTTCCCTATAAATCCCACCCATAATTGATGGGTCGCAAACGTTGGTGTCGCAGGACGAACTCTACATTCGTGATCAGCTCTTAAAAATCAAAAAAGGCGGGCCGGCGGCGCCGACGAAAGCCAGGGTAGAAACCAATTCATCATAAAAATCATTCGGTATATTGGTTAGTGGGATGAATGATACCAATAATATAGCAGTAATATTCCCAGTTGATAATACAGTTCTCTTCCCATTATATTGGTTAAGTAACTATAATAATAATAGTGGGATATATAATGGGAATACAACTGAATACAACTGTAAGAATAATAGAAACCAAGAATAGTTGTATGTCGTATTCATTAGACATCCACCAGAAACCATGGTTTAGTCGGAAATTTACCACATCTTTGGGACTTACAAAGAGGCTTTCACATGTTTAACATTAGGGGGATAGGAGGTACGTTTAACGTACCATATTTTTGGCTATACTTTGTGGGGATATTCCCTGAAATTTAGGCCTGAAAAATAGGCCTTACATGTATGGAATCGGTACCTCCAATCAATCGGTTCCTGTTGCATGGCCCTTGACCATACATCCCACTATTATTGGTTGAATCCTATCATTTCCATTATAATCCCACGCTATGATTATTTCCCATGATGATACGTACCATCAAATTGTTTGTTATATTCCATTAGATGTCATTATATTCCCATTACCTTCCCAGTATATATATATACATGTATATACATATATCTGGGTAAGTTATAACGACCTCACCGCGACCTCACTGGGAATCAGGGGATTAATTTTAGGGACATCATCCCCAAATGGGCTTAATTCAGGTTAGTGAAATATTATAGTTTATATACCTACCCAGATATATACTGGTTCAAGCCTCAAGCACAGAAAATGTGCAAATCACTAGATCAACTTGGTGAGTTTTGGTGATACGACTTTTGAATTATCCAACAATATATCCCATTAATACATGTTACTACACGACATGATCATTCCATTAATTATGTCGATCAAGAAAATACGTCCATCATAGTATCTTTCCATATAATCCCATCAATAATGGGATTATATCCATTAATATATCCAATAATATATCCAGTTCCATCGATTAAATATGTCCAATAATAGGAAAGATATATACAAATCCCATAATGGAAAATGGATAAAGCCCATATTGTATTAATATTGATATACTATATTACTATGGGATTATATTTATAAAGGATTCAATATAAATAGGTAAATATATCTCATGGGCTCGATTATATAGCTCTAATTTGCATATACATCTACTTTATTAAATTTATCCATTACAACATATATATATACCCTCTGATTATTTAACATAGCCATGGAAAATGACCCATAGAAATAGATGGTTTGCCTATTAAGATGGTGGATCTTTCCATGGCTATGTTGAATAACCAGAGGGTACATAATGTATAAATATATCCCTATGGATCCAAACACTGTCTGAGAAGGTACTTAAGCCTCCAAACTATAGTAAATTATATTCCAAACACTTCCTAAGAAGGTACTTGGATCCACAGGGTATACATAATGTATAAATATATCCCATTAATAAAACGCCCATTTGTGAAATCTTTCACATCCCAGCCACGGAGGTCATCGAAACCATCCTGCCCGGGCGCGGAAGCCCTGCGCTTGCGGAATTTCTGGAGGATTTGGCTACGAAAAATGGTGGATTTAACCACGAAATATCTGGGACATATGGGAATTTAAATATGGAAATATGGAAATATGGACATATGGAAATATGGTTCATTTTTGGGGAAATCGTCCCAACATGGCCCAACATTTCAGGTTGGTGAATTATTATAATTTACCCAGAACCACGGTAACATGACAATCCGTGATTATATACTCAGATAGCTAATTATTTTAGTCATGTGGGTAAAACAATGTCATAAACCCCCAGTCATCACCATTTTTATAGGTGGTATGTTTACCATTCCCAGTCATGGGTGGTTTATAGGTGATAATCTATAATAATCCATGATTACTCAGATAATTGTCATGGATTACTAATAATTAATAGTATCCCCCAAAAAACCCATGATAGTCCGAATCATATCCATAATAATCATATCCAGAATCATCATATCCATCATAATCATAATCGAGACAATATACTCAGAATTCTAACCATTAACTAAATATACAACTGGTTGGTGGTTTGGAACATTTTTTATTTTTCCATTCAGTTGGGAATGTCATCATCCCAACTGACGAAGTCATATTTTTCAGAGGGGTAGGGCTCAACCGCCAACCAGATATCCTTAAGTGCTGCAATATCACCATCTCGAAAATGATCCATCTGTAACAATTCTAAATCATAACTGGTTGGTGGTTTCAAACATGAGTTTTATTTTCCATAATATTTAATATACGGGATGTCATCCTGCCCATTGACTTTCATATTTTTCAAGATGGTTATTGCACCACCAACCAGTATATTCCATTTCCATTAATATTCCATTTCCATTAATATTCCATGATCAATATTCCATAGTGACTTTTCCCATGAAAATAGCATGGTGGATCTTTCCAGTTCGCAAACTGTAAACGTTTACCGTTCGGCCGTTCCGAGGCCTCGCAACGAGGCTATGGTGGATGGCGCCACGGCTTTTATCCTTATTCGCCGGCCCGGGTTTTTTTGGGGTCAGAGGTTTTGAAGACCATATGGATGTGGGTCAAAATGGAAGACCGATGTGGGACCACAGATGTGAATGTCTAGTTTAGTATTAACCATCCATAATTTTGGGGTACCTAATTTTGACCCATACCCATATAACCCAAGATATCTGGGATATATACTGGGAATACAAGTGTAAGAATAATAGTAACCAAGTATCTCGTTGTATCTCGTAGATATATACATGTATATACATATATCTGGGTAAGTTATAACGACCTCACTGTTCTCCCTCACTGGAATAATGGTTAGTATTGGAAATCATCCCCAAATGGCCTTAATTCAGGTTAGTGAAATATTTTAATTTACCCAATATTAATAATTAATCCATGATATGCAACATCCAACAAAGAAATCCCAACTATATCTATATATCCCACTAATTTGCCATTTACCCCTGGTAATTTAACATAGCTATGGAAAATCACCATTTTTGATAGGTAAAACCATCTACAAATGGAAACTATATTTAAAATATATGAACAATAACTATTAGTCAGTTTGGATTATGACATTCCTAATATATGGAAACATAAAACATCTTTAACTGGTTGGTGGTTTGGAATATTTTTAAAATATTTTTGCATATACTGGGAAGTTCTAATCCCAACTGACAAATAATAATTTTTCAGAGGGGCAGGTATACCACCAACCAGATATATATATATTAAAACACTAGTATTGGGTTCCCAACACATAAAATAGGCATAGATAGGCTATATGATAGGCTTATGTTTTTGACTTTCTTTTTTAAACATATCGTATTGGGTTGGACCAACCAGCAATATTTCACCGCGTGTCAGAACCTTGCGGTCATGGGCCAAGAGTTGGACCAAAAGAATGTCCCAACTTGAGACGACCAGCTTTACAAAGAATTTTTTGACGTGGCAGGACACCAGATTTCTTGATTCATCGACCTACCAGAAATCTGGTTGGTGGTTTGGAAGATTTTTTTATTTTTCCATTCAGTTGGGAATGTCATCATCCCAACTGACGATTCGTCATATTTTTCAGAGGGGTAGGTTCAAACCACCAACCAGAAATGTCTATTTTGTGAGAGATTTTGCTTGCTGAATCCGTTGAAGCGGACGGTTTGAAACGACAAAAATATCCATCACCAAAATTACAGGTTCTCGATTCTATGGGAATTTCAGGATCCGATTGATTGCAGGTACCTACCTTATATAAGGTCTATGTAAGACCTATATAAGGGAATATACCCACAACATATGGCCTTATATGGTACAGTACCTCCATTTTAGGTTCCTGAAATGACCATTGATCGATTCTCCTAAAACTCTGAAGAGTTGTATTCTATGATGTGGGGCCCCTAAACGTGATGTGAATGTTGGTTTAGATTCGCCCCAGTAACTATATAGTTCGTTGTAAATACCATAAACCATAGTGAAATTGGAGTTATAAACGCACCAACTGAACGCTATCGAACGGGGGCCTCACATTCTATGATTGGGTTTTTATAGGTCCAATTTTTGGATGCAAACGAAAAATGGGGGTGATCCTCTGCCCCCCTTCATAGACATCAAACCTGGGAATATCTTGTATATCTCATCCCCATCCCCAACAGTAACCTAAAAAGCAACTATCCTCATACATAAAAAGCAACTATCTTGATATACCAATACATGAAAAAGCAACTATCCTCATATAGGTAATCCCCAAACACCATTAGACGAATCATAGGTATCACATAGGTATCACATAGGTATCACCATCATTGGACGAATCATAGACATATCATAGGTACATCATCACGAATGATAGACACATCATTCATAGGTATCACCATAGACCAAACCACCATTTCTACAAGGTGGTGCCCCATAGTTAGCTAAGTTGGTGCGTGCAAATAACTCCAATTTCACTATGGGTTTATGGTCGATATATCTATAGTTTTCATGGGATTATAACAACTTTGTAACTGGGGGGCACAACCTTGTCTGGTTGGTGGTTTGGAACATTTTTATTTTCCATAATATATGGGATAATCCTTCCCATTGACTTTCATATTTTTCAAGATGGTTAAAACCACCAACCAGTTGCAAGATAATGGAATCCTGATAGGTAATCCTGGCATCTGTCTCGCTGAGGGATGACTGGCGAGACAAGAAAGATCGTTGGGAACGACATAACCGAGGTGTGGGAAGCCGTTGCTGGAGAAATCAACAGGTGATTTTTTCACCATGATCAATTTATATAGTAAATTTAATAGTTAAATCAATAGGTAATTCATAGAAATCAATAGGTAAATCATCTATACATGGTCCAATTTCATCCACTTTCCGTGGTTTACTGAAGGGTAAATCTACATTCTCGACAATGTGGTATTTCCGAAATAGTAAAGCATCTCATTAACCAATCATGACTGGCGTTTTAATGCTCCTAATTCTAGGGATGTACCATGTGGGGAAATGGTCCATGTATGGAAATACATCGGAAATACATAGGTAGTGGCCCATCATAATCCATCTATCCTAGGTAATTCATAGAAATCAATAGGTAAATCATCTATACATAGTCCATCTATCCCCAATTTTTCAAAGAACCATTGGGGATGGCGTCTGTTTTTTCTAGCCTTCTGGGCTAGCCGGATGTGGATGTGAACGAAGCTCCGGCCAACTGGCTAAACATGGCGACTACCATAGGAAAACCATAGGAAAACTTAAAACCATAGGAAAACCATAGGAAAACCATAGGAAAACCATAGGAAAACCATAGGAAAATGGTGATTTAATGGTGGTTTAATGGTGGTTTAATGGGATTTACCATCTGGTTATGACTAACATAGCCATGGAAAAATCCACCATTTTTAAGTTCGGTAAACCATCTATTTCTATGGGCCATTTCCCATGGCTATGTTAAATAACCAGAGGGTAATTATCATGACCTGCAAAATTGGCATTATAATTTCCTGACCGACTAAAACAACTACTTGTAGGTTTAGTGGAGTTATAAACCTAAAAAATCACGGTGAGGCCCACCCTGTAGACATGGACAGTCTTGTCGTGACAAGAGTCGCTAGGAAAACATCCAACGAGGGTCCAAAAGTTTGTGCCAGAAAAAATAGGGCACACGGGCCGGGCCCTTTTTTTTTCACATCGTTGGTGTCAGGGGATGTAACTTTCGGTGATCCATCACCTCAAACAGACCCACATCCCGGGGATGATTTTGGATCACCAGTGGCTACCAGGGTCACCAGTACAGGATGGTGCCCCCGTTTGAGCGAGCGATAGCGTTCAGTTGGTGCGTGCGTGCAAATAACTTCAATAACTCACAACATGGTTTTTGTTGGTGATATCTCGAACTAGTTTTCCAATTCCACTATGGTTTATAGGTGATATATCTATGGTTTATAAATCTAATAACTATGGGTTTTGTTGGTGATATATCATGATATATCTATAGTTTTCATGGGCTTATAATGTATCACAACCAATTTATAACTGGGGGGGGTACCATCTTGTACCAAATTGGAAATATCTTCTTTAGGAATGGTCTCAGGAGCCATTGCAGGAATCGATGCCACGAGAAGGACTAGTGAATGGTCGGTCAGGATTTTTTTCCCCCCTTTTCGAATGTACAGCTTTTTGGTAGGGTACTATGTAGACATACATACATGTGTATGTGATATTCCTCATTTGCAGCTTTGAACATTTATCATTAATCCAAGATAGACGTTAATCCGAAAATGATTCTGAGAATATTGATCCAACAGAAGACCCGTATAAATCCACATATGGGCTTCTCTGAACATGGGGTACCTGCAATTTTCTCAGGTTTTATCATTGTTGCTCCCATGATAAACGGCCATGTGTTAGATAGAACATTCACATATATTCACCATGTTTGGTCAAAGGCAAGAATCATATTAAGTTGATCATATCCTTTATTTCCTTATGGATGACCACTATGAATAGGGAATAGAGATGATTTTCCGCTTAGAATTCCAATGATGCATTGGTTTAACTACGATTATCCCCTATTGACCCTCGGGTAATTGTTACAGTTTACGAACTGGAACATCACCACATTTTCAGGTGAACTATCGAACTTTTTACATCTTTTTACGGGATAGTCGGCCAACCAGGTCATCAACACTGGGACAACAACTACTGGCGAAAGGCCGGCCAGGGACAAAGCTTGGGAAGAAGATGAAAGAACATTATTTCCAGACTATGGCTAGCTGCGTGTGCCAAATAGATTGGATATGTAGATAGGGCGAATTATGGCAATAGAATCAGACATATGAATTAGATTATGTTAATTTGATGGCCACAAAACGGTGTCATCATTTTCCCCAATAAAAAGTACCATACATAGGGGTGCCCATCATCGATTGAGTGACGCTAATGTCTAGCCAGGATGAACAAAGTACATTATTGATGAGCTTTTTCGTGATTGTTGGTCGTATCATCACCCACGTTGCATAATGTTACCACAGTGAAGACTTAACCTGTTGTTGTTGTAGTTGTAGTTGTAGTAGAAGTAGAAGTAGAAGTAGAAGTAGAAGTAGAAGTAGAAGCAGTAGTAGTAGTAGTAGTAGTAGTAGTTGTTGTTGTTGTTGCTGGTTGTGGCTACCGGCTACCTGGTGGTTCCATTGTGGTTCCCTTGTGGTTCCCTTGGTGTTCCCTTGGTGTTTGTTGGTCTCCATGATATCACCAAAACCACCATGAATTATCATGATATCCCCATTCTATCACCATGAAATCCCATGGAAAATCACCATTTAATCCCCATGAGATCACCATCCTTTCAAGCAGCTGAGCCGTTTCTGTGGCTCATGGTAGACCAAGGCTTACAAGGCGAGGTTGCTCTAAGTATCATTAGCTTACGACCACGCTTGCAAGCCAGCTATCCCTATCTCTACAGGATGGGGCCCCAGTTCGTTAGCTAAGTTGGTTTGTAACTACCGGTTGGTGGTTTGGAACATTTTTAATTTTCCCATATATTAGGAATAATCATCCCAGCTGACTTTCATATTTTTCAGAGGGGTAGGTATACCACCAACCAGACTATAATAACAAGTTGGTGTATGATACGCAAATAAGTATATATATTTATATATATTTCGATGGGGCCCCAAAAACCAACTTATAACAGGGTCCCATCCTGTAGGGTGTGTTTGTTAAAAAAATCGTTGAAGGAACATTTTTTTTGGATTTGCCCAGAAAAAATCCAGGTTTTTAGTCATCACTGGTCGGTAGTTTGGATCATTTTTTATTTTTCGAATCATGATCCCAATTGACTAATATTTTTCAGAGGGGTTGAAACCACCAACCAGATATGTTTTATGCCGGTGCAACTCGACATTCTTGCTGTTTAGATCCTTGGCCAATTTGGCAGGACGATCGACGCCCTTCGCGGTACTGGCGTGATGCAGGTCATCATTGAATTCTGTTGGATGTGTCAGCTACTTGTAGATATATTGCAAAATAATTATTGGTTTGGTAAATGGGGGATGTAGCCTTGAATCATCTGGTGATTGTTTTTTCCGATGGCTTAATCCCCACGGGTGAACAGAACACCTACATTGGAAGGAGGAATGGAGATTCAGCAGAGCAACAGCCAATTTTCACCTTGCGGTGAGTGGTAGAACTGATGGGTGAAACCGTTGGTTTCCCGTTACCCTCTGGTAAACTAACATAGCTATTGAACATGGCCATTTATAGTGGATTTTCCCATGAAAAATGGTGATTTTCCATAGTTATGTTAAATTACCAGAGGGTAGCACCTAAGAAATGTTGCAATGAATACAGACCATTTGGCACTTTGTCTTGAGTATTTCAGCAGGAAACTGATCGGTCGATATTCAATTGTGCTTATAATTGATTTCCAAGGATACTTCTGGGTAAATTATAACGACCTCACTGCGAACGACCCCTGGAATCATGGTGAATAAGGGGAATCATCCCCAAATGGCCTTAATCAAATTAGTGAAATTATGTAATTTGCCCAGATACTTCTAGATATATCCTAGTGTCCTAGTGAAGATATGTTTTTGTTTTTCAGACCCCAGTTTCCCATCTTCCCTGTGACAGGTGGTGAAGACATCCCAATGAAAGATCAAGTTAAGGCCGGTTGCACCGAATTCCACTGAATGTCATCACCGAATTCCAGAATTCAGAAAAGCTTTGTCTGACATTAAAACCCGGAAGCCTTCCGTTTTTTTTGATTTTTGGGCAAAAAGACTCGGCGTTTGGACAAAAAGAGACATTTCGGCATTTCGATTTTTGGAGAAAGTCCATCGATTTCCCAAGAATCGGTTCATGGCAAAGCGTCCAGGTGTCCAGTGAAGATTTTCCCGGAAAAAACCGTGATGTATGTTGGTTTTCCCATAGAATCCCATATAAAGTTAGCAATAGGATCTACCATCCCCAAGTGGGTTTATGACATTGCTGTATTAATACAATTCGACATAATTCCCATTGGAGGACAAATTTCATTCAGAATTCCCATCAAAATCCAACCTTTTCATGTATATATATTGATATACATACATAATAACAGTTATAATATATATGACACATATATATATAACATATATATATATATAGATATGTACAATAGTAATATCTGATATGATATAATATGATATGATATGATATGATATGATATCATACAATATGATAAATTATAATATAATACAATATGATATGAAATGATATAATATAATATAATATAATATAATATAATATAATAATATATAATATAAAATAAAATACCATATAATATAATATAGTACAATATAATATAGTATAATACGATATGATATGATATAATATATTATAGTAATGCAATAGAATCATAGTTTAAGATGATATAATATGATATAGTATGTTATACAATATAGTATAATGAATATAGTATAATATAGTATGATATAGTATAATCCAAAATATATTAACGAAACATAATAAAACATAATATAGTGTGATATATTATCATATATTATAATATAATAAAATATAATATGATATAATATAATAGTATGATATGATAAAAAACAAATAGAATATAGAATATTATATATAATACAATATACTAAGATAATGTATATATATATATATTGAACGATATCATATGATATTTTTTGATATGGTATGATAAATAATAGAATGCAATACAATACAATACAATAGACTAGACTCGACTATACTATACTATACTATACTATCATATATTGTAATATAGTATAGTATAGTATAATATAGTATAATATAGTATAATATAGTATAATATAGTATAATATGATATAACATGATATGATAAAATGTATGATATAACATGATATGATAAAATGTAATATAATATAATGTAATATAATGTAATATAATATACTATAATATAATACAATATATTACATACAATATAACATAATGTAATATAATATAATATAATAGAATAGAATATAATTTAGTATAATATAATATAATATAGCAATATAATACTATAATATAGTAGTGTACCATAGTAATATAGTATAATCATAAAATAAAGTGTAATAACTTATAATAACATATTAAAATACAATTAAATACAATAATATATAGTATAGTAAAACATAATATATATATACACATAATGGAATAACCTACAGAGCAATTTCTTAATATGACATAATACGATATCATCCAATATCACATAATATATTTGATACAATATAATATGAAATGATATGATATATAATGAATTCAATACAATACAATACAATATACGCTACAATACTATAACATATTTTGATATAATTTAATTTAGTTATAATATAATATAGCAAAGTATAACATGATATAATATAATATCATAAAATATAGTATAACATAATATAACATATCATAACTTAAGATAATATGATTATATAACACCATTATATATAATATAATCATACACATATGTTTTCTACAGTATGTACATAACCATATAATCCCCAGTAATTATCTCCATATAATCCTCATTAAACCAATCCATTGAATTTCAACCCATCGCATCTCAGGCAGGCCATGAGAATCGTCGCATCCATGTGGGCAATCTGCCTGAGAAGGCGCCGTGAGCACTTCTTAACTTTTGATCAAATGGTGATTTTGCCAGGAGAAAACTGTGTTATTTAATGGGATTTATAGGGGATATATAGGGATACCATGAAGATTTCTAGGGATTTATAATGGTGTATTGGGATATAATGGGGATTTACCCTCTGGTAACATACAAAAAACGAACTGGAAAGATCCACCATTTCTCTTAAAGTAAATTGCAAACTATTTCGACTGGGCCATGGCTTCAAGTTCGCAAACTGTTAGTCATTACCAGAGGGTATCATGTTATTTGTCATTTGCAAATGTCTACACATATTGTTATTGTTACGTATATATGCACCAGGCCCTGCCACCCCACCCCCTCCCCCCCCCCATATGGGATGGGTCCCATATACTGGTCCCATATGAGATCTTCCCCCTCC
>Ga0126342_10015934_pt1 | contig 13133 bp, 15 predicted proteins | sample Cyp1metagenome_FD_92528 | JGI IMG/M metagenome (GOLD analysis project Ga0126342, IMG submission 92528) | Coral microbial communities from Lord Howe Island, Old Settlement Bay, Australia - Cyphastrea 1 metagenome | ecosystem: Host-associated > Invertebrates > Cnidaria > Coral ... | reverse complement strand
TACTTAAGGGGGTATCGCTCTTCAAGGCTCCCTATCGCTCCCCACAGGAAATCACAGATTTTTGAAAGTGACGGCGGCCGAATACTAAATCTGTACATACCATCTTTTGACCCTTGCTCATATAGATACCCTCCTATAAACTATAAAATAGATGCTAGACGTGGAACATTCACCATTTGTGGATCATACTTGGAACGGGGTACCATTGGTTTTTCCACATCTGTAAGTTTCAGGGTGCCCCGTTTTGTCGTCATTCCAGCACTGTGCCAATTCGCCAAGCTTCAAGCCGTTGCTGTCTTGAATCCCCTTCTCCAAGCCTTGCGTGCGATCCAACGCATGCGTGGCCAACTTTGCCTTCAACTTTTTCCGGAGATCCTCCGATCGCGGTGGGATGGAAAACCACGGTGTTTCAATGGTTGGATTTGGTTGGACACCATGGTTGGATTATGTCCTGGTTATTTTAAAACTGATTGGCTTTACCATGCTTCCAGTGCTGCTCCTTTTTTTTTTCAAATGCTACCAACTTGATCTCCAGGTGGTCCAAAAACTGCCACAAAAAAATGCCAATCAAGTTGGAGAACTCACTAAATACAGTGATTAACAATTTAACACTAGTTTACAGTTAACAATTTATATAACACCTAGTTTGATCTAGTTTGTCCATATTGAAATGACCGTTAAATTCGGGACGCCTGGCAGGCCTCATTTTTAGACTCCTGGCCTTATTCCAAAATGCTACCCTCAGCGTCCTGGCGAGACAAGGCTGGTTCCGATGGTTGCACGTCTTGCTGGTCCTTCATGCCACTGTCTGCCTCGTGTGTGCGAGGGCATCGACAGTGCCCCTATCCGATAGCTATCCTCCTGCATCAATCGACCCAGGGGAGGTCAAAAACATCCGTGATGGGTCAAAATTTAAGATCTAAGGGACCATAGAACTTAAGTTTTAGTATGTTTTAGTTTATTGTTAGTGCTAACCATCTAAGCATTGGAGTATCCAATTTTGACCCATAGCCATCTATAAAAACACACTGGAACACGCCAACGTTTAATGGAAGTTCAACGATATCATGATCATGTTGTTTCCCAGGCCGGATGGGCCTGCCCGGGTGCTTCTGTGGCAATAGCTGCGAAGCGGTCCTAGGGGAGCGGTGATATGAGGATGTTGACATCCTTCAACATTCCCAACAAAATAAAACACTATAGGCTAGAGGCAAACAATACAGTAATCCCAATTTCCAGACATTTGAAATAAAAGAATGTCTAGGTTGGGATAATTCCCAACCATCCATCATATCAGAGTGAGGTGAGATCGCAACTTTCCCACACATATCCAAATTTTGTCGCGCGGCCAATCATTTGGGCCCTGCTTTGGATGGGATGCTCAGCGCAGTCAGCTGAAGATACCCAACTCCCAGGTACCTAACTTGTACTGGGAGAGTCTGAAGCAAACAATGTTTATTTTTAGCCCCAAAAAATAAGGGTTTCCTGCAACATCTTCCCGCAAACAAACCCAATGAAGGTCTATACGAAGTTGATGTGACCCTTGTCGTCAGAATTAAGTAATTACCCATGGGGGCCTATTGAACCATCAACATCTTGGTGGCTTGTCTATCCCCGGATGAAAGTTCACCTTTGAGCTTTTAAATCCATCGGAACCCGAGTGTATGACGATTCCATCCAGACAACTAAAATCACTGTACTGCAGTCCTCACCATCATCACACAAGGTATCGAAAAGACGACTGTCCATTTGCACAGCCACCACTCTCAGGATTCCTGGATCCCCAAAGGTACCTACTGAGACATCGGTGATTTTAAGCATCGGATTTATGCCACATCAGCCACCTATCATCATTGTGTGTGTGAAAGAGAAGTGCTCCATCACGTTCCATAAAACATCGCTTTTGGGGTACTTAATCCATCCCTCCAATGTTAAAAGATCAAAAAAACAATTACGTCCAATGCCACCTGGGTGACTATTCCTTGTCGAAAAGAACACATTTTGTGACATACCGTTTCATGGTTTAAATCCCTTGTGATGATGAAATTCAAGTTATGAACAAAACAAGACAATTGGTGGCACAGCAAAATCCCCATTCTTTAATCGTTGAATCAAACTTTCTGATGGTTAAACGTTGCGGTTTTTCAAGGGATGATCAACTCCAAGGCGCCGCCAGGTCATCCACTTTGCCGTTGAAACGCGCCTGGACTGGTAAGGAGCCCCCTACTATAAACACCATATTTTCTGGAGGTGTTGAATATTAAAGGGCCGAAAAAGGGGAAACGGATTACGGATTGCTTTTCGATGTTATTTCGGGGGGCAACTCAAAATTGTTATTTTTTGTGTTGGGATTGACGAATATGGACTGTTCGATCTTTTTGGGCACCCTGACGTGTGGTAAATCATGCGTGGCTGATTTGTTCCATGGAATCTGATGTCAGCAACCATCTTAGGTATCTTGAACAATTTGAAGTAGAGGTAGTGTGCCATGTGCTACCATGTCTTGGGGTGATGCTTTCTTGTCGCCTTACACCATACAGATCTTAGGACCTGGGTCCCACAGACATCACCGGATACCCATGGATACCCCAGAAGCGCTGATCAGGGATTGCCTGGAAAGTGGGGCAGGTATCATCCCCCCATGAATGATCAATTCAACATAGGTTTTCTATTGGGTTTACCATGGTTTACCACATTCTTCTGATCCCCATTGTTTTTCTACTGGATAACATGATCCCGCCAAAAACATTTGTTTTTCCCAACCTTCTTCCGCTTCTCGTGCTTCTTCTTGACCTTTTGGCGTTTCTTGATGATCGCCTCCGACCACGACATACCACGACACTCCGTTCCCACGGCCCCCCCATGTCGCCCCCTACGGCCTTGTTGTTTTTGCCGCTGCTCCTGGAAGTTCAGAAAGAACACTTAGTGGATCTTAGTGTTGATATGTGGTGATGCTTGGTTTCAACATGTTTCAACCCATCTGAAACATGATCTTACTTGCTTGAAGGATATTGAGAATCATCATATTCATCATCCAAAATATGGAGAAAGCACGTGAAAGCACCAGCCAGAAACCTCAATCAAAACAGCCAAAATGGGATCGTCCATCCATAGACCCATAGACGTCTACAAAGGATTCAACCAGCACGGCTCCTGATGGGTTTTCTCGCTCGTCCTTTGATCTTACTCTTTGGTGTTTTGCCCGCCATGGCAGCTACCGAAAATCCCAGGTATTCCCAGCTGCAACACCATCTAAGCCTGAGCATTAACGAAAGCTCTCTGACCCCAGTGGCCACTTAACCAGTTTAGAACCATTCATGATCACAAGGGCTGAGTTTACAGCATCCCTGACCTGATGTGAGAAATGGCAGCAGGGCGTCTGTAGTTGGGCTAGTCTCAGTGTCACAAGGGTTTATTCCATCATCTAACAGGGTGTGACCGATGAGTGTTATGAGGCTTGGTTGGCTTTCCCAATTCCTTGAGAACCCCCTCTCAATCTTACCTCAATCATCTCAATGTGGAAAACGCATGAAAAGGAATCACATCTGACTTTACTATTTGCTCATTCTGGCAGTTGTTGAGTTGATCACATTGCTTCCTAGAACTTCAAGGGTGCGAAGCATGCTGCAACTATCAATCACGGACTTGGCAGGGAAAGCAATCAGGAAGTCCTTCATGGGAAAAAAAACTGTGTGCAATGGTCTATCCATGGTGTAAGGGTTATGGTCATCCCATCATTGTTGGAAATCCTCGTGTTGGCCATTGTAAATTTCTACATAAATTTCTACTAATGGAGGTATGATCATCCCCCAATCTTCTGGGCATCCTCTGACTTCCATTTCCCCAGAGAACTCCCCAGAGTGGTAAATGGTGAACAACTTGGATTTGCACGACTGTGCGGTTTCCCCCAGTGGCCCAGTTAAGATAAAACATCATGGCTTATGAGCCACAATGGCGGATCATTCCCGACTTTCACAGCATTGCTTTGCAAGAAGCCATGGGTTCCCTGCAAGTTTTCCGTCAACGCAATACATCGATAGTTTGCATGTAGTGCCTGGCCTCAGTCCCAATGATAAATGGCTTTGTCTGAACATCCCTGGTGCCCCAGAATTCAGTGGTTTATCATAATTTTCCGCTTTTTTATTGGGAAGACACAGCCGTAGGCCTCACATGCGTCACTTTTATGCTGGTGGCTGGCGCGCGGCCGACCAACCTCACGTTGACGTCGATGCTCGGTGAAACTCGCCCTCAGGCGACGCGACTGGAGTGACTGCGTCGATTCGTGCCGACCTCAGCGGTGAAAACATCGCCAAAAAGCACGGCCATTCGACAGCTGTCTTGCTGACAAACCCTGGCGTTGCAACGAAATTCAACCTCTCTCTTCGTGTTGGTTTATCTGGTGGCACATGCGCCCGGTGATTGATCATATTTAATCTTGATATATCTTGATCAAACCAATCAAAATTCAGTTTGCAATTTGGAGGATGCTTCTTTGTGCTCATAGCTGTGGGGAACATGCATTAATCTGGTTGAATTATAGAAATTAAGCTGAAAATAACTGCTATATACATACTGTTAGCATACAGCCAACTATGGGACTTTGGGACTGCCTGGAAGGAAAGACAACAGCAGCACATGACCTTCCCTGCAATGGGAAATTTGGCCAACTGATGCAGATATCTGCTACAGTAGGTGGAATTTATAAATCCCACCCTGATTCTATGAAGTTCCTCTACCAGAAACTACCCTCACGTCATCAAACATTGTTTCCTGGCAAATTCCCGGTTTGGTTCGACATGCTTCGATCTTCCCATAATATAAACCTCCGTTTAGTTCGGGGAGTTCCCACCTTTGATGGGACCGGAGGCTACTTCTGTGGTAAATCCCGCAGCAATCCCTGCCTCTCACGACGCGGGCAGACTGATGATTCCTCTGGCGAATTTCAGCCGGTGAACTCCTGACGACCAAAGACCACCAATGACCACCAATTGGGGATCGCCAAAGAATCAGTTCTTGTGAAATGGGGGGGATGCTTCATTTTTGGGGTCTTATAGCGGCTTACTGCGTGTCAGTGCTGATGGAGCCTAGCAGGCAAAAAATCCACGGGTTCTTCAAGCCAATGTCGTTTCCCATGCCCTCCGTGCATAAAGTCTTACACTCAAATGTGCAAATGTGAGCACACACATGCCCATATAAATGTGTACAGTATATTTATTACATATATATATATATATATACATAATTATATTTAAAAAAAAAGTTTATATATGCTACCTCCCCTCCAAAAGATCTGCCTTTTTTGGGCTAAACCACAGGCACATTTTTCAGACGATTGGCAAACAAACACTGGTGAGATGATATTTCCAGACATTGCCATCCATATGTTTATGTATATGTATGTATGTATGTATGTATGTATGTATGTATGTATGCATGTGTGCATATACACACACATATATAAATATTATATACATATTATATCATATTATATATATATATATATCAATGTTTACTGATGCAATCTATACCTACATGTTGAAATGTTGGTGCCGGCGTGCCTTTGGTACACTTGATGGCCTCCCAGAAGGTCGGCTCCACTTGCTCCACCGGCGATGCCCTTGGCCCAGGATGTCGCTTGCAGTTGTGTCACTCCAGATAGAGAAATCCAATAATAACATATATATATATATATATAAATTATACATAATATATATATGTATATATATATAAGATGTATGAAGTTAGTAAAGCCCCCGGCTGGTGCCCCAGTTACATATCTTCGGGCAATCTCTTATTTTTGCTTGGAAAAGCACCAGGACCATAACTGTGATCTTGAAACCAGGGATTGTTCAGCAAGCCATGTTTGATTGCCTGAGGGCAGAGAGCAACTTTAACCATGGCAATAACCCAGTTTGCTGGAAAAATGTCGGCTAGTTATACTCTCATCAGTATCTTCAAATTTATTTTGCTGAACCCCCGCGTGCTTTCAAGCCCTATCTACTTATCACTTGTTCACCAACTGAAATGGCCAAACTTAGATGCCCTGCAAGTATGTATGCATATATATGTGTTTGTGTATACTGTATATATATATTATATAATATATACATAACATTTCAGCTGGTTGCTGAACATAACCATCTATAGCAACAACATCCTGTTGCTGTACCAGGCTGACCCAGTTCTTTCCGTGCCTGGGATTGTTTTCGATCCGCGCCGCGGCGATCTGGGTGAGGTCGCCATCGAATTCCTCCTTCAGTGCCTCGTAGTAGGCCAGCATATCACCTTTGCCTTCCTGAACGAGGCGTTTTTTGGTCAAGTTTGGGAGGCCCCAAGGACCAAATGTGCAGTTGATGGGGATATAAGATGATATGAGGGGGATATACTGTAATATGTATATATATATATATTTATTTATTTATTTATATATATATATACATACCCTATTTTTTTATACCTATTTATATCTATTATATTGGAATACAGAATGTGAGTTGTACAATGATCACACAATATTCGGGAGACACGGAGAGCCCAACAGCGATAATATCGGGATGTAATGGGTGTGTTACTGGGGGATATCCATTGGATATTGATGAGAAATCAACGTATCTGGCGGCTAAACCGAACGGTTGGTCTGAAGATGTTCAGATGCCCAATATACGACCAGTAATGATTGGGGAACATGGGTATGGCCGTGGCCTTTTGAATACTATGATGAACCAGTGGGTTGAGGATTAACAAAAAACATAGGATGCCAGGTTTCCAACTGGCGCTATGATCATTTTTCCATGTTATGAGGATATCAAATGGAATATAACGGGATATAAATGAAAGGATATACCTCAAAAATGTAAGTTTCATGATGCATATGATACAGCGCATATGATGATGAACCAGTGCATTTATGGCAGTTACCTGATTTTTGGACAAACCCATCTGGCTGATAGTTGGACAGCACATGGGAAAGGATCAAGATAGCACTCTGGTGACTGCTGAACCAATAAAAAAATATAAAAAGGGCGCTCAATTTCCCGCTATCATGGCCTTCGCGGGCTGGGACATGTCGATTTAATTCAGAAAAAAAGGGTTGAAGTTGTACTTTTGTAGGTACTTTTTTCCAGGTTTGATTACCAAAGGATATCTGATAGCAGAAACCCAACCAATTATCATGAAACTCATGAAAGATCCATTCCTACATCGCCAAGGGGTGGTTGATTTTGAAAAACTGGTTGAAGCCAGCATCATCCAGCCCAGTGAGCCATTGCTTCAGGCGTACATGGCGTTCCTCTTCTTCTCCTTGGAATTTGAGAACGGGCCCATGGCATTCCCCACATGGATTTGATCCAATTAAGGATCGAAGGAACTGCCACAATAATCTCAATATGAAAACTTGAATGAGAACCCCTTGGGATACATGGTAATCCCTTCCCTCCAAAAAAAGAAAAGTGGCAAAGTTTCATTCTGAACAAACGCCCCTCATACATTCCCTATAATTATTGGTGGATCACACAATGCCAATGGGACATAGGAAGCCAACGGGTCAGCAAATCAGACAAAGTAGTAAAGTAAATGAAACATTTCCACAAAACAAACCCAAATATCTGCAATATTCATGGATTTCTATGGGTTTCTTGCGTGTGTTCCATGTTTTTGTTTCCATATTTTTTTCTCCAAAACTCGGCATCATAAGCTCAATGTTTCTCCAGTTTTCGTTCCGCATGTCTTGTTTTCCATGATTTTCCATGGTTTTCCATGTTTATCCCAAGCATTTTGGTCCCGTTCTCCAACGCAGAATGGTGAAGCGCCAAGTCTCGAGGCCTCTTGGCTGGTGGCACAGGTCCAGGAGGCCCGCGCGCAGCGGAGGGCTTGGCGCGGCCTTTGCCCTTGACGGCGCCTAGACCTCCGGCGGAAGATGCTTCGCTAAAGCGAAGTTAGCTAAGAACTAGCCTCTGGATCCCTCTGGTAAACATATAAAAAGCTATTGAAATGGCCATTTATAGTGAGTTTTCCCATGAATAGCATGGTGATTTTCCATAGTTATGTGAGTTTACCAGAGGGTAATTTGATCTGTCTGATATTTAAGGTGGCAGAGGTTTTGGTTGATAAGTGATATTCGAAATTGGAAACTGTTTTGATATAACAATAAGCACATGTCCTGTACCTTTTACGTATAAGGCTTAAAGTTAGTAGTTGATAGCTATAAATATTCTAAACTCAAATGCGTATTGACTAATTAAAAGTTATTAAGTAAATAAAAAGGAAATTTGTTAATATTGGTAATTGATGAACACGTTATATATCTGGGTTGAGATAGAGATAGAGATAGAGATAGGGATAGGGATAGAGATAGAGATAGAGATAGAGATAGCGATAGGGATAGAGATAGGGATAGAGATAGATAGAGATAGAGATAGAGATAGAGATAGAGGGCAAAAGAAGGACACCCCGCAACCCGTGGCTGGCTGCATTTTTTTAAATGTGTTTTATTGATTCAGAAGGTTGTTTCTTATAGAATGATTCTGAGGCATATTTATGGAATGCGTCGGCAAGTTTAAGCATCTGAGATTGTCTGAGATAGAAAACCAACTGGGGGTTGGAGGGTTATGCGTTTGTATGCGACTTTGATCGCTATAATATACTCCCTTCGCGATGAAAAACCAACCCAACAGCCGGTAAAAAAACGTTAATCTATGCCTGAACAATAGTGTTCACCCTCTGGTACTCAAACTTGTCCATGGAAAATGCCCATTTTGCAGAGGTAAATGAACCTTCACATGCGGGATACCGTGTTTGAAGTACTAAAGGGCAAGGATCTCAACTGGGGGCTGGAGCTATCATGAAATATCCCTCATCAAACCCAGTCAAAAATTTGAATATTTGCCCGGCTCAATCAATGACGCGACACCGAAGGCAGCAGGCTGGATCTTCACACCCTTGTCCCAACCATTGAAGGGCGGCTGGCTGCCGGCTCCAAGATTCGGGTTGTGCATAAAGGCCTGAGTTTCTGCATGTTTCAAACTCGGGACCCTAGTTGTATATCATAATGTTATAAAAATGACTGTCCAGGTTTTTGAATGCTTTCCAGTGCTGACCCAGTCTCAGGGTGAAAAACTATTTCCATTGAAGAACATTGAAGAATAACTCAAAAGGCCGGCACGAAGCTGAGCTCACAGACCTCAGTGCCACCAACTTTGTCACCGAACCACCTTGGTGCGCCGATTTTCGGCTGAAATTTCAACTTTTGGTTTGGTATGGTGGTTGGGGAACCCATATGCACACACACACAGACACACACACACATATATATATAATATCTATTAAACAAATACACATGTGTAATGTCATGCAACATAATGTATTGACATGTGATAAAATGTAGCACAATGCACTGTAATGTAACGAAACGTAATGTAATGCAACACAAGCCAAGCAATGTAATGCAATGTAGCGCAATGCAATGTAATGCAACGTAAAGCACTGCAACGTGATGAAATGTAATAAAATGTAGCGTGACGCAATGCAATGCAATGTAATGAAGCGTGGTGTAATGTAACGCAATGCAATGTAACGTAATGGAATGGAATGCAACACAATGCCTTGTCGTAACGCAGTGCAATGTAATGTAACATGACGCAATGCAACGTTGATGTTACGCGATGCAATGAAATGTGATTCCAGACATGTGATGTAATGAAGTGTGATGTAATGTAACGCAATGCAACGCAATGTAATGAAATGTGATGCAATGTAACACGATAAAATGTCATGTAACGCAATTGAATGTAGTGCAATGTAATGTAGTGAAATGCAATGCAATACAATGCAATGTAATGAAATGCAATGTCATGTGCGTGTATATATATATGTAGATAGATAGATAGATATATATATACACATATATATATATATGTCAGATATATATATATATATATGAGTCAATGAGACGTACAATCTGATGATATTCTTTCTGGTTTTGGCTACTGTTCAGAGCCATCTTTCAATGCTTACCCTTCCTGGAACCTGGTGGCGGCTTTTTTTGTCGCATTTTGTCCCAGGCACCATCCCAGATCTTCCCTGCAATCCTCGCCATTCCAATAGTAGAGAAAGACCGCATCCACCGAGCCCGTGGGATCTTCGCCGATCTTTTTGAAGATGAACTGGCGACATGCGAAAAAGGCGGCGCCATTGCACAAAGGGATTTTTTTTCATCAAGACGCAAGAATCACATGGCCAACATGACCAAACTCTGCCAAAATCACTTACCAAACCATGACCAGGTGGATTGTTGACCCTATCTGGTGAAAACACCACGTCTTGGTGAACTTGCGCCCTTCCCCAGCCCCGTGAAAAAAAGCAAACTTCAATGCATTTGCACCGTGTTCAATGCTAGAATCACACACACAACAAAAAGAAACCAATACAACCCCAGCTATAAAACTCACGGCCCATATCAGATAGGATCAAACGAAGGTTGTGTCGGTTAAACCTGCGCATCATAGCAAGCAGCATACTATTCTGAATTCTGACCCTCGGTGGGGGATTTCCGAGGTTCTTCTAGTCACAAGTCATACTCAGGTTGGGGTGTTTCAATCCCATATCATACAGTATCATTCTGATTCTAAAACCCAGTCAGGGGCATACTAATATATGTTGTTTTTATTTCGAAAAACATTATATATCATAAGCAAAAAAGAACAGTAATAACAATATACAACAAATTAATATTGTTAAAATGGCTGAAATAAGGCCGTCTGTGGATGATTTTCCGAATCCTAACATTCCAGTATTCATCCAGATATATCTCCCTCACTGATCCGGCCTGAAACTTTTCAGCCGGTCACCCAATGGCAAGTTGTTAAGAACCCTGGTGACCACGAGCCCCCTGAGTTTATCCCATCTAAACCCATGTTCGTAACTGGTTAAAAACAACCCTGGTATACCCTGATTATTCAATCAACATCATCAAACTTGTACCGGCGAAACCAACGTGTAGCCCACACAGCCCGCTAAGTCTCCGGTATTCTCCGGTAAGTAACCACTTCTAATCCCGTGAAAAAATGGGATGACTACCATGACTAACCCAATCGCCCACCTTGCCATGGTTCATGCCATCCTTGTAATATTCGCCCTCGAGCGCTTGCCCCAGTGGGACGTCCGTGCCGCCAAACACCGTCAGGGCCGCCCGCGGCGCCGCCTTGGCCTATCATCACGGTGGTGTCACATTTTCGATGCTCCTCGTACCAGAAAATCCATCACTTGTTCCTACACATACCCATGTCAGAGGTAAGATGAGGTAAGCAAGTGCTACTTTTCACAATATATCACAGTATGACTTCCAAGTGAACCCATCACTTTCCATTCTCTCTCTCTCTCTCTCTCATATCCGCGGGCAAACTCCCCAGTGTAATACAGGGATGAGTGAAAGACATGTTTAATGGATTTCGCACATCCCATTAAGATGTTTGTTCCTGGTGATTCCCTAAAGAAGAGCCACCGCAATGTTCAATTGGGACACTTCCTCACCCCTGTGATCATCCCATTTTACCAAGCCCCAGTTTACCCATACCGTAATACCCAAGAAATATAGGTTTCATGGTCTTGGCTTTGCAATCTAAATCCACATGTTATTTTCCCTCTGATTTGTCTCCCTGATTCTCCAAGTAAATCTAAATTCCCAATTACGGCGCCTTGGGTTCGCAATCTTTTCATCCACAAAAGCTTTCCATACCATCTTGGTGGTTCATCCCACTTAGTAAGTAGGTTATAACCCTGGTTAAAAATGGGATAAGTAAGGATAATTCACTTATAACTGGGGTTATAACATGTTATATAACTTATATATACTTTTTAAGTGGGATGAGCCACCAAGATGGTACCAATAGGTTTTGACATGTGGAGGTGTCCTATCCATGGGGGTACCCCTAAATCCTAAATGTTACCCTCTGGTAATTTAACATAGCTATTGAAAATGTCCATAGAAATAGTGGATTTACCCATGAAAAATGGTGGATCTTTCCATAGTTTATGTCAACGTTTACCAGAGGGTACGAGGATTTTCCATTCTCAACCAACCATTTTGGGATACCGTTGGCCCATCCCCATCCCCCCGCGGGCGTCCCGTGGCCCCGTGGCCCCGCCTTTGCTTTGGCCTTGGCCTTCGGCACCTCGCGCTCGCGCTCCCTGGACCTGGAGCGTGCCTCGCCTGCGCCGCCTGCGCCAAGGAGGATTAGCTGGTAGGTAAAGCTACAAAAAGCATCATAGTTCAAAATAGTTCATTGACCTATAGCATCTCCAGTGATTTCAACAGAGTTCAACATAGTTCAACAGAGTTCAACAACATACTCTCTGGTAAACTAACATAACTATGGAAAATCACCATCTTTGATAGGTCAATGAACTATATTTCTATGGGCCATTTTCAATAGCTATGTTGAATATTGTTAAATTACTAGAGAGTAGCCAATATCAACAATTGGAAAATTTGGAACATGATGGGAAAACTATGGGACAATTATGGGAAACAAATGGAAACAATGGGAAACTTGGAAGGAAAATGATGGGTAAATGATTGGAAAATTGGGATATCACATGATTCACCCGATAATGGTGGGGAAATACGATGAAATGCGGTGATAATTCATGGGATATGATTTTTTCAGGAATATTCATAAAATATCATAAAATAGTGAAATGGCACAGTGGCCCATACATGCACATACTCTGTGGCAATCAAAAATGGCTAGGAAATCCCTGCACCAAATGGAGTTTTACAGCTGGGAACAGCAAGCCATGTTTGATTACGTGAGGCTTAAGCGCGAAAAAGTGGAAAAAGTGGGCTTCGAATGGTCAAGAAAATCGGGAGTTTCTTGGAGGATCATCCTGGTGCCGGGCCCCTGCAAACCTCTTAGAACAATTTGGATAGGCACCAGCCAAACTCAGGCAACAAAAAAGCACAACCTTTGAAGTGAAGCATGTGCACATTAGATCATACTAGCGGGAATTGTGGGTACGAGCACCGTACTTAAGTCACATCAGGCGGGAAAAGTCACATCATCCCCATGGCACGGCGGCGATACGGAGAAGTCACATCAGGTAGTGGAAAGTCACATCAGGGAAGAAGAATCACCATG
>Ga0126342_10015933_pt1 | contig 13134 bp, 16 predicted proteins | sample Cyp1metagenome_FD_92528 | JGI IMG/M metagenome (GOLD analysis project Ga0126342, IMG submission 92528) | Coral microbial communities from Lord Howe Island, Old Settlement Bay, Australia - Cyphastrea 1 metagenome | ecosystem: Host-associated > Invertebrates > Cnidaria > Coral ... | reverse complement strand
TATATATACATATAATATATATATATACATACAATAATATATATATATATATATACATACAATAATATATATATATTATATACATATATATATACATATTATACATATATATATATATATTATGTATATATATGAATATATTATATACCAACCCCTTATTTACCATCTTACGCTATCTTATGCCTATACACTACCTATATACTGCCTGCGTGCTATCTACATGCTTTGAATTCACTAGCTATATACTATCATATACTATCTATATATTATGGTTCACCACTACTTCTGTACCTGTACATGATAACGTATTCCTATATACACTATATATATATATACATGTATACCCCTTTCCTGACGTGCCCACCCCACCAACCCACACGGGGAGGAGATCAAATATCACTATATGTATACCCCTGGACCTGTAGACCCATAACCATTAAGGGGGAGGGGCGGTGGGACTGGGGGGACCGTATCATAATATACATACAATTATAGTATATATTCTGGTCCTACATGTAAATATTGAACCATATCATGTTATTTATTATTATTCTTACTATTATTATTAACGTATTTACATATATGTTATATAATTATATCATTGCATAGTTAGATAACTACTTACGCAGGACGAATGGAGACAAGAAGGAACAAGTCTTGCTGCCACGAGCGGCATTGAAAGTGCTGGATGCAGCAGAAGAGTACCGCAAGGGGGTGGAATATTTCAACCGAGTGGTGGAGGTCGTGGAAAAGATGGACAACTACGAGATGATGGTCTCAGGTTGGGCCGATTAGATGGCTAAAATCCCAGTAAAAAAATCACCCGGTGGAAAATCCAGCCCAATAATTGTGATGGGACCGGAAGTTTAATGGGAATACTAGAATACTAGCAATCCACTGAGGCATATGATATCCTGTTAGAAAACGTTGTTTTAAGAGTATCTTAAATTTATGGTACACCATTTCAGGTTGTCTTCCCCACATGGGAATGAGTCAAGCAAGGAAAAACACTCTTGAGTCCCGAGAACCCACGATGTTCAGCAATGTTTGGCAGCAATTATCTATTTGTTTGACAATACAATACCACATTTTGTCCACCCCAAGCACCCACCAGATCCAATTGGTATGCTTAGTTCTTGCCGGTGAAGTCGGGATCTGGACTGCTGGACCCGGATTCGTGTCCTAAGAAATGTAAGCATCAAAAATGGGTGAACTACCCATGATACGATACAAGAATACCCATCTCATGAATCATCAAAAATCCCAGATGTTCATCCAACAAATCCTTATATGATCCTTTTCCAGTGTCAAAAATCCACATTTTTCCCAGAGATCAGCGCCCAGTCTCGAGGCCGGGTCCTACAAGAAATTTTGGTCCAAGCAGGTCTCGCGGAGGCACATCATCGGCTGCGCACCTTCAAGGCTTCGGTGTCTCAGGAAGTCCAAGAGACCAGCAACACCGAAGACAGCTCAGCGCCTCGGATCCGCATCTACGTCATCAAGCCTGGGACATTTTCCCAAGGAAATTTGGGATGCGTTTTTTTTAACAAAATAAAAATGGGAATGTATAGATTTCATGAATTTGATTACCTTTTTTTTGTGGGTGTAAATGGGTTTGTCTCAAAATAGGACACCCCAAAATCTCATAGTTAATCATCATCTTACCAATTTTTACCCATTGAAATGGACGGAACATCGCGAATCTGAGATAATTGAACCAACAAGTCATGGAGGTTTAAGCAACAATAATAAGATGTAATGAGTATATATTTATTGGGGATATGAAGGGGATTTAACCTAAGAATGAGATCGATATTGGGGAAGCCAAATATGATATGGGTTTGAAGTTTGTTTGAAAATGAATCTACCTCAATCTATGGCCAAATTCAACGGGGACAATGATAATCAAGCATCGAATGTGGGGCTAGTGTATCCGGTAGCCTATGCTCAGACAAACCCAACTGGGGATTTAGCCATGGAAAAGTTATGATTTAAGCATGAAAAAGGGGTGGAGGGGTTATAACCATCAAACAATTGGACCTGACTTTAACCATGAAACATTGCATTTAGCCATGGGCAATTGAGATTTAAACTTGAAAAAATCGTGGGCGGGGAGGCGTTGAATAATTCGTTTCATGGGATTGGTAGAGTGATGAAACTGGGGTCATAAGGCATTTAAATGGGGTACAACGGCTATGTCACCAATCTGGCTGCTGGCTGCTGGTTTCAAATCAATATCTGTCAGTTTCAACCTCAAAAGAATGGGATGACCCAAGGCTTTCCCCCTGTATGTGTATGCTCATGGGGAATACCTGTGAAATGATCATGTCAATAGGGAAAATCTATGAACATCTCATGATAAATCATGCGATCATTAGAAATCCATACAAAAAATATTAGTTTAATAAGATGTGTCTTACCATAAAACATATACAAAAACTAACATGTAGAAATCCCAAAATCAATGTCCTCCATGTCCTCCATGTCCTCCATGTCCTCCATGTCCTCCATGTCGGGTGGTTTATCAAGGCTTATAACCCCATCAACTAGTTGGATGTCTATATACGTATATATATATATATTATACACCATAAAAACCCAACAGTAATTGGAGTGAACTAAACCAACGCTTTTTCGAACTTGGCTAACTCTGGAAATCAGGAAATCCCAAAATCATCCACGATCATCCGAAAATTCTCTAAAATCCATCAAAATCCAGCAGGAAAAACACCACTCAACACCCTCCAAAAATCCCATGCAAAATTTTCCATGTTAAGGTGGTGAGCTTTAAAGGCACTTTCCAGAAGCTGCTCCAAAAGGGCGTGAGCCCCGAAGACATTCGCGCCGCCATCGTCTCGCAGAAGGTTGAGCTGGTCCTGACGGCACATCCCACTGAGGCACAGCGCAGGAGCGCCCTGAAGAAACACGAGCAGATGTTGGAACACATGAAGGTGGGAAGGGAAGAAAATGAAGAAAGGATGGGAGGAAGAAATCCACCATGTTTTTCCGAGTTGTTTTGTCAAAATGATTAATATAAGTGTTATGACGATTAAGATACATATTAATAAGATCACTATCATTTTTATTAGTATAGTATTGAGGCCATGTTTTATGCAAAACAAGTGATATTTTTTCACGGGGATGCGATCGCCAGGTGCATGACGCAAAGGACCAGCTGACACCAGGGCAACTGGAAGAACTGAATGATAACATCAAGGCCTTGGGGGCCACTGGGGGTGCGTGACACCAGAAAAACCCAGTTACCCTATGTTACCCTCTGGTTAAGCAAGATAGCGAACTGGAAAACCATGCATGTTTAATAGTTAAATCAAGTATAAATGGATATAAATGGCAATTTTCAATAGCTGCGTTACCAGAGGGTATATTACATGAAAATCACTGGATTTACACCATGCAACTGGATACATTTCACCATAGTTACACTAGTTACCCAACTTACATGGTGGTGAAAATCCCGAACATAGATACCCATTCATGGGTCAGTCCAAGCATACAGTATATGCCCCAAATGGCTATTTGGCTGTGGGAACAAGACCCGAGATGGACCAGGATCATCAAACGCTAGGCTATCAAACACAAGATTTAACTCGGGAAAATGGTGATGTTTTTATGGGGATACAATTATATAGTGGGAATATAGTTGACACTATCCAGTTGGATTATGGAATGTAGCGATGGAATATTGGAAATTTGACCAACAACGAATGGAGGTTCAAACAACAATAACTATATTATATTATTGGAATTTATTGTATATATTATATAATGGTGATTCAACCCAATAATGGGGATTGATATTGGGTGTATTAAGCAAACATGATGGGTTTGTTTGAAATGTGGTTTGAACGGGAAAAAAACATGAAATTTTGACAGGGAATTTTATGATAAACCATTGGACTTTAGGGATGCTCATTTGCAGACAAACCCATAAATGCCCTCAAAGCTTTTATTCAGGATACTGCCAGGATACTCTTTGATTCAGTGCAATTAGTGGTGCACGTTTTTTGAATAGTAGCCCAATTTGTATCCAATCTATCACAAATTACCTGCGAAACCCCTATGTCTACCGGCCACATTTTGCTGCATAATGTGAATCGTATGCCCGTTTTTGTGGTGTGTCCATTTTTACAATGGTCATGTTTGGATATGCTTGGTGGTTTAACCTATGTTGTTTGCTGCTTGAGTCCAAATCTTAGTTGGTTGAGCTACATGTTTGTTGCTTTTGTTGGTTGGATCCCCATTGCTGGATGAGTTCCAATGTTCGTTGGTCGAATCTACTGTTCAGACTGCTATCATACAATTCATATAGTTGATAAAGGAACCCATTATTCTAGCTTTACATAATCCCAAAATGTTGTTAAAGAACGTCTCCATTTTCCAAAGACATAAACCAGTCAGGATGTTCCTGCTTCTTAGCTTTGATGGTCTAGACCTATGCCTTGGGTAGTCAATTTTCTGTGGTTTGTAACCCATGCGTTCCATAGCGTTGAAGCATGCAGTCTAGTCAACCGCAAATACAATATGTACATATATACATGGTATATGATATATATATATATTTATTTATTAATCCGTTGATAATATGTATATACATATTAAATGTATATTATATACATATTATATTATATTATATATATATATATATTATATCATATATTATATTATGTTATATTAATTTCATATTATATTATTTTATCTCATATATATTATATTATATTATTTACTGTGAAACCACCAGACCCTCCGGTAGTCTAACCTGGCAACGGATCATCCTCCATCCATAGGTTTCCCCATCCTCCAGCAGGTGGTTTTTTTCCATGCGCTGGATGTTCACATCCACACGTCAGAACCGGTTGGATTTATTGGTATAGCATAAGCCACCTGAATCTCAGTACTCGGTTGGAAAAAACATTCCAATCGCGGTGGAAATTTCAGAACTCTGGAAATTCCATGAAGGGAACATTGGCAGGAAACCCCTCTGTCTCATGGGGAAAAAACATGGTTTCCTGTAATTGTTAAATGAAAATCAATCCATTGATTGTCGATTTAACATGCTTAAATCCCAATGTTTGGTGATAAAGTCTCTATTTTGGCATTAAGTTAAATTATTGTTTTTGTGCGTAAATCCTCAATTTTCTCAACAGGACCCATCCATTGATTCCATTGATCTAAGTTCCAAGTTCCAAGTTCCAGCATCCAAAAACACAACCGGAAACTGATCTGAAGTTAGTCATGGTCGCTGCAACCCCATTAATCATTAATCCCATCCCGCATTCATTTTTTCACACCTACAGGAACCAATGGTCCCAATTATGTAGATTTCATCCCCTACATCCACCATGGTTTCGTTTTTTTTCCATATTAGGGGAATTGGATTTGTATATCATAGTTGGTTAGTCAGAACAGTAACCATAGATGTAGTGAAGCATATGATGTTGCTTGGTATAACCCCTTCCCAAAAATTGTTGGTTGGCATAATCCCATAATCCCATGTTATAAACCATATAATCCCATAGATTAGTAAAATGATGTTGGTATCCCCAAAAATTGACCCGTGAAATGGTGAGAGCTCCACAGGCCATACAGTGGAGCTGTTGGCGGACCAACACCGTGCGCCGCACCCGGCCCACGCCTGAGGGTGAGGCCCGCAATGGAATGCAGCCTGGTGGCGCAGTTCGCTGGTGTTTTTGTTCACCAAATTCTATGGAAATTCTATGGAAATCCTATGGAAATTCTATGGAAATCTATGAAAGTAGAAGAGTTCCATGACATTTCCATAGATTTCCCTATGTTTTTCAGACTTTAAGGGAAAATATGTGGGAATGTCATGGATTGTTTTTACTGTCAAAATCCCGGGAAAAAAGGGGCGGCAGTGAAGCAACAAACATGTTGGGTCGACACCAGAAGTTATGACATTGGTGAAGCTGAGATGCCATGAGCCCCAGAATGCAGCTCTGAAAGGTTTCAGGGAGCCATGGTGTGTCACCTAGCTACTGGCTACTGCCGCCAAATTATGTGGCGCTTTCCATTCCAAAAAACAAGAACAGCAAAGCCAGATGATCCAATTCGATGTGTTCCACATTTGTTCATGAAATTGAACAAGTTGAATAAAGAAAGATGCCCAATTTCCAAAGATTCACCTGACTACCAAGGTTGGTCATTGAGGAAACCATCTGGAAAGCCGTGCCAGAACACTACCGCCGATTGGATCGATGTCTCAAACGAGTTGGAGTGGAAGGTTTGCCACTGGATGCGTCAATCCTAAAGGTGAGCAGTTGGATGGGAGGTGCCTTGCCACAGGGCACTGGATCTCTGGGGGAGTTGGGTTCGTTGGCTGAAAAGTTCAAGGATGCTTGGGACATGACGAAGCAAACAAACATGCTGGAGTGATCTGGGGGTTCCTAAAATAGGGCTCCAAATCATCCACGGATGACCGTAAAGTCGTACTAAAGCATCTATGGTGACGACTTGTTGTTTTTCTCTCCTCCATGTCCGCCCAGGTGATCGTGATGGCAATCCCAATGTCACCTGGCAAACCACCAAACAGGTGGTGACACTGCTGCGCTGGCGCATCATGGAGCTCTACTACCGCGAGGTGGATGAGTTGCTCTACGAGCTCAGCATGTCGGGTGGCATCAGTCAGGATGATCCGATGGGATGATCCGATGGTGAGCTGATGCTGAATTTGGAGAACAATTTGGAGAACTTATTTTGAAATATGTTTTTATATGATTTATATGGTCGAAACATCTTGGATATTGGTTTTGAAACAGGTTTTTTTTGGAATATGGGTGCATCATGTTGCATATATATATATAGAGATACATGGGATTATCCCTGCTCTAGGAATGTATACGATATCATTCTTGTTGGTTCAACCTCCATTGATGCTTGGCGAATGTCCCCATGTTCCATTGCTAAGTCGTCCATTTCCCAACTGCATATTGTTATAACAATTGTTAAGTATATATCCCCATTAGTCCATTATCCCCACTATTTTTGTTTCTCCCCATCAAACATCACCATTTTAACTTGCCAAATATCTGAGAGATGCTGGTCCCTGCTGGTCTTGCCGATGCTCGAACCTTGATCCTTAAATGTTTCCCCCCATTGTGGGGATATCTGGCTGGGAGCAATCCCATATTGTCGGAGCAAAATATCTGAAAAAGCTCCCAAGAGACCAACAGATCAAGCCAAAACTGTTTTTTTCTTGAACGAAAGCAACAAACTGTGCTATCATAAAAATCAGCCATACATGTTCATTTTCTGAGTTCAACCTCCATATCTTCCATATGTTCCCTAGATTTTCCCTACATGTTCCCAAATTGTCCCATATTTTCCATAGTTTCCCTATAGTTTTGGTGGTTTTTTGCACCGACCACACCAGGAGATGATGGACGAAGTGGCAGCGGTCAGCAGCATGTGGACCGCGCCGCATCGCCCGGGCTCCAAGGTTTGTCGCCCCGACGAACGTAGCGGCGTGCACTGGAACTTCCACACGGGCGTGGCGGAGGACGCGGTTGAACGCGAAAAGAAGGATATGCCAGAGAAATCATGAGAAAATACATGTACATAATTTTATATATATATATATATATACAGATACATAATTATATATATATGATATTATATATGTAAATATTACATACGTATATAGTCATGCAAAATAGTCAATACATCAGCCCAATCAGAGGAATCATAGCCAAAAACCCGAACAATCTTCAGTTCAGCTCCTTGAAACCGAAGGACGAACCGTACCGGAGGCTTCTGATGGCTGTACGTCGCCGCTGCTACCGGACCAAGGTGTCGATGGAAGCACAGTACCTAGGAGACTCGGTGGAATTGCTGCTGGAGCGGCATGCATTTGGGACCTATAATTTATATATATATAATTATACATATACAAGGATATATATATATACATACATATATATACATATATATAATTATTCATATATATTCTTGGATTTGCTGAAGATTATGTTTTATGTTCCCAATGGGAAATCCACTACTTTGACGAATCTATAGGGAATATGTTGTGCTTTTTTCGGTTCCTTAAGCAAATCCAAGTTACAATGTGGGATCAACAAATCTTAAGTTGTATGGTTTTTCTTCGTTTTGGGGGTACTGTAGTTGTCCTATATTTGGGGGATGGCTGCCAGGCCTTGGCTGAAATTCAGTGGCAAAACCTCCGAAGTTGGCTAAAATTAACCTGTTTTTCACCATTAGAATGACCATAACATGTTTGCATCCCCTTGCATCCCCCATTTCGAGCCAGTCTCTGGAAAAGCAACACAATGACCATGAAGTCCAAGCCCACCCTTAAAGGGCTTTGAAAAGCATAGTAATAAATTTCTATTGTTGGGGTTGATGGTGGTTAACACCGTTTCACATCTGGCCTTAAAACACCAGCAATCAAGAAACGACACTGAAAAAGGAGGAACTTTGGGGTAGGGTTTTGGGGTAATGGTTAGGGATCTTTGTGGAGATCTCGGGTTTCCTGCGAGTTCAGGAAAACCCAACGATCCAGACTTTGAGAAGGAAGCCTTCAACAGGACGGAAGAGTTGGCTCGACCTTTCGAGATTATGCACCTTGGGCTGATTGAGTTGTGCGAGTTCATGCTATCGGCATACTGAAGGGAGTTGTCATGAGTTGTCCCTTGTTGGTTCCCTTTGATGCTTGGTAAAGCCAAGAGCGACCTCACGTCAAGCTCACTTTTTGATTGTTGGGCCATCATCCCAGAATGGCAAAACATTTGAAACTTAGGTGCAGTTCCAGTATATTCCATTTATTATAAGTGGATCTATTTCACCAGAGTTATAGGGGGCCCATATCCCAACTTATGCTTTATGCTTGTTGTTACAATACCTATACCATCCTATACCCATTTATATCCTACTGTAGGAAGACTGTTGTTACAATAGTTATACCCCCTGTTACCCGAATGGGTGGGAAATGGGTAGCGTTCAATCTCACGAGATTCAGACAGGTACGCTTCCTTGGTGGAAAACGGCGACGAGATCATGGCGAATGGCAGGCCGGCATGTGGCCTATGATCCATGACGTGAATGCAATAACAGTAACACTCTGCAACTACAAGGAATAATACCATACATATGTATATTTTAATATAATTATATATGTTTAATATATATATATATATATAAATTATATAACAAGATATAACTATATATATGTTATCCGCACCGCCTGATTTCCCTCATTTGTTTCCCTTTCGGTCGTTTGAATCCGCCTTGGCTGTTCCAGGCTTCTGGATCTCATTCGACGCGTGCGAACCTTCGGTTTGTGCATGGCATGCCTTGATGTGCGACAAGAATCCGATCGGCACGCAGAAGTCATGGACACGTTTCCAAGCTGAAAGCTGCTGATTGGTGAATGGATCTGTTTGCTGGTGAATTTACGGGCTTGGTGGGTTTTTATATGTTTTTATTGTCTTGTCGAGTCCGTTCGTGATTGTTCATCCACATGACATGGCAGAGATGATTAAAAATGAGTCCAGTACAGTGATGTCTCAAAAGCGACAATGATGGGTCAACGTTTGTTTGTTAGTAAAAGACCTCCTGTACCCACCAGAAGAGTTGAGGCAGATATGAACATGAAATTCTGCTTCTCGACATCACTCGGTTGGTGGTCTGGAACAATTGTTATTTTTCCATATTTTGGGAATAATCATCCCAACTGACTAATATTTTTCGGAGGGTTGAAACCACCAACCAGTATATATATGTGTGTGTGTTAGTATGTGTTATTATTTGTTATTAGGTAAGAGTAGTACGGTATCACTATTGGGTTTACCACATTATATCAACGCTCATTGTGACTTTCGCCCTAGTTTCACCTGAGAATTTGGCGCTAAGGTTGACTTCCTTCCTGGATCTTGGGAAGTTCAGCAACTGGACTGAGAAGGACCTTGTGACCTTTTGGACACAGCTCATTTGTGGGAGCCAAGGTGGGTGAGGAAAGCAAAGGTTGAGTATATATGAGTACATATATATATATATACATACTGATATGATTTGATATGTACAGTATGTGTATGTATATATATATATACACCAGATTATATCAATCATGTTGGTGGTATAAATCCAATGAAAAGTGCTGCAAACAGATCAACATCTATCAACCGTCGCGAGCCGGCGCAGGAACGCTGTGATTTTCTCATCAAGGAGATCCAATCGAAACGTCCCTTGCTACCAGCGGAGATGGAGATGAGTGAGATGGTGCGTGAGATCCTATCGACGTACCAGAGCCCTGACGGAAAACCATGGGGTTTTCCCCATGGGGAAACTGATCTGCCTGGCTGCGTCCATATCGATGAACTGCAGGGTATCAGCAGCTTTTTTTGGCGCGAAAAAAGATATGTTTTTCCCAGATGATTCAAATTCAATCGAATAAATAATGATAAAGTAAAGGTTGTTTTTGTTTTGAATGGGAAAATCATCTAGAAATAATCTCTAAATATAGCTTTATGCATATGGGTTTGTCCAGACACGGGAGTCGGGCCCCTCATTTTGTTGGCAAATTTGCTGAGAAAATGATCAGCCACTAGGACTTTGAGGTACACTATTTCTTGACAATGATATTTCCTGTGTAGTAATAGCTTTGCCATTAATTTCTTCAGTGATGCAACTTGAATCAACGAAATACGAGACACAGTCTTTTTTTGAATCTTTATTACACATATGACAACTAAAAATACATGTGTATTTTTCCACTATACATACTATCTATATACATATATATCTGTGTATTATCTAGTGGCGCCTCCTGGGACCGACCCGACCGACCTTAAAGGATCATTGCGACACTTCCCAGCGAATCTCTGGGTGCCTACGTGATTTCAATGACTCGAACCACCTCGGATATCCTCACGGTGACTCTGGCGATGGGATGGTGATGACTGGTTGAAATATCATTTTAATGAGTAATAGACTGATTATATCATAATAGTAATACTGATTCATATCATGAGAATATGATGATACTGATTGTATCATGATGATGAGGTGATGAAGTTCATTAACTTCATTCAATATCATTTAGTATCCAGCTCTTTTTTAGTTCTGCTTGTTTCTTTGATGATCACTGATCATTGTCATGGAGTCATGCTTAAATTTCAAACTCAAAAAAAAATCAATCGCTGGCATGTCGCCAGGTGTGTTTGCTGCAGAAACTGAGAGGCGTGAAGAAGTTTATGCGGGTGGCTCCATTGTTTGAAACACGAGAGGACCTGATCAACGCGCCAAAGGTGATGGACGCTGTCCTCAGTGTCCCATGGTACAGAAACCACATCCAGGGGAAGCAGGAGGTGCAACCGGGGGGATCAGCTGGGGAACTTTGGATGTTGAAAGTTATCAAGTTTTTTTAGAGATTGAAGTGAGATCGTATGAGTTGCCGATTTTGTTGCTGATAGACTTGAATCATTCGGATGATGCACCTGAACAAAGAAGCAAAAAAGACACAGCTTTTTCTGTGAGCCGCCCGTGCAACTTGCAATGGTTGTAATGGGTGTGCCCACAAGTGGACAAGACGCTCACGAGACCTGAGTATCATGGCTCGAAAAAAATGGCAACCCATGCTCTTTCAACCATCCAAATATTGGCAAGGCCTTGAAATATGGCCACTATCCCAGGTCCAACACTATGTTCTGAAAAGAAAATCTCTGATCAAAGCATAAACAATACATCTACATCATCATCATCATCATCATCATCATCATCTCATCACTGTTGACATTTATAATATATCATAAAATTGGAGAAAATAATATACATATATACATATATATATATGTGATAGATATATATATATATATCACGATGCAATTTGCTACCGAATTTTGCCCATCATAGCTCAGCCCAAAGCCAGGTGATGTTGGGCTACTCCGACAGCGTGAAGGACGCTGGAAAGTTTGCATCGACCTGGGAACTTCACCGTGCCATGGAGAACCTACTGGAGGCGGAGCTGGGAATCGACTGGGACCTGGGAAAAACTGGGGAAAGTGCGAGGTTTTGAATGGAAAAACCATGAAAAATTCAGCAAAATCCCCAAGGTCATGATGATGTTCTCATTTTTTAATGATTGATGTGGCAATTGCTTTAGCCCTATTTTCTCTACACCCACATCTCCAAAGTGGGACACACAAGAAGCTTTAATAGAAATAATCCGTTGACATCTCAGGAAGTAGGGGAAACATCTGGCTCCTCGAATGATGCATCCCAGATGGTGCAAGGTCATTGGTTAATCATAATTTTCCCTATCAAAGTGATCAAATCAATTGGGAATCTGCCATTTTGAGACTAACCCATATACCCACTATGTAGCCACTTAGATCTATTTTCTATTATTTTCTAATATGTTATATCCATATATATATAATATAATACATTTATATCCATCCTACAGCATTCTATATATAAATTATATATACATATACACATATCCATTGTAAATAAATACATACTCGACTCGTACGCATTCTAGTAGCATTTATGCGCGCCTTGGTTCTCCCATTACATGCACTTCAAAACGCTCCCACTGTTTGCAGGTGGGAAAAAAGCATTGCGTGGACATCACTTTCTTCCATGGTCGTGGTGGATCCATTGGTCGTGGTGGTGGGCCACCACACCACATCATGTTGGCGCAGCCCGCAGGGTCCTTGCAAAACGGACACCTGAGGCGCTGGTGACCATCCAGGGTGCAACTGTGGACTACCTCTTTTCAGCCATGGTCAAAAGTTGAACACAAAAAACATCCCCAACCGGATAGGTAGTTGATCCTTTAATTTGTTGCTATAAATCGGACATTACCATAACCATCCATAACCAGGAAAAGATTGATTTTTTGTAGACTACGAAAGATTGACCATGTACATATGCCCAGAGTGGGGGGATTGTGATACCACCATTAATCGATAGGGGTTTCAAATGGCCAAGATTAATGATTTCCCAAGAATGGTGGATGTCCATAATCCCTTCCTCCTAATACTAAACCCCCCCCCTAATACAAAACACGGCAGGTAGTTTTTAGTATTAGGGGGGTATTTATTATTAGGGAACCAAATCGAAGTCATGTTAATTAATTAATTA
>Ga0126342_10015932_pt1 | contig 13135 bp, 9 predicted proteins | sample Cyp1metagenome_FD_92528 | JGI IMG/M metagenome (GOLD analysis project Ga0126342, IMG submission 92528) | Coral microbial communities from Lord Howe Island, Old Settlement Bay, Australia - Cyphastrea 1 metagenome | ecosystem: Host-associated > Invertebrates > Cnidaria > Coral ... | reverse complement strand
CTCCAAAAGGTCTACAATGCTGGTAGGCCAAAAGGTCTACAATGGGGGGACTGATGTCTTTAGACCTTTGGAAAGTCACCCCTGTAGGGTCACCTATTCTAGACCCTAAGTAGTTGAGGCTATAAAGATTGTGTGTGACAAAGTTGTGGGTGACAAAGCTGTGTGTGACAAAGTTGTGTGTTACAAAGTTGTGACAAAGTGGTGTTGACAAAGTTGTGTGCGATAAAGTTGCATGTGAGAGAGAGATGTGACAGATTGAGCGTGACAAAGTTGCGTGTGACAAAGTCGTATTTGAGAGAGATGGACTCACTTGCAGCGTGGGTATCACCAAGCGCCACGCCTGCCACGCAAAACGAAGGTGGATGTCGCCAAGTGCAAGTGGATGTCGCCAAGTGCCACACCTGCCACGCTTGCCAGCCCAGTGCCACAAGTGCCACTTCTGCCACGCGGAATGCACGTCGATGTTGCCAAGTGCCACACCTGCCACGCAGAGTGACGGTAGATGTCTCCAAGTGCCACACCTGCCACGCAAAGTGACAGTCGATGTCGCCAAGTGCTACGCATGCCACACAGAATGCACTTCGATGTTGCCAAGTGCCACCAGAGCCAGCCCAGTGCCTTAAGTGCCACGCTTGCCACGCAGAATGCACGTCGATGTCGCCAAGTGCCACGCCTGCCACGCAAACAGTCGCGGCGACCACGGCGCCAAACGGGGCCCAAGCGCGCTACCAGAGCCAGCCCAGTGCCATAAGTGCCACGCCTGCCATGCAAAGTGATGGTCGATGTCGCCAAGCCCCACGCCTGCCACGCAGAATGCACGTCGATGTCGCCAAGGGCCACGCCTGCCAGGCAAAGTGAAGGTCGATGTCGCCAAGTGCCACGCCTGCCAGGCAAACAGCCGCAGCGGCCACGGGGCCCAAGCGCGCCACCAGAGCCAGCCCAGTGCCATAAGTGCCACGCCTGCCACGCCTGCCACGCAGAATGCGCGTCGATGTCGCCAAGTGCCACGCCTGCCACGCAAACAGTCGCGGCGACCACGGCGCCAAACGGGGCCCAAGCGCGCCACCAGAGCCAGCCCAGTGCAGTAAGTGCCACACCTGCCACGCAAAGTGGAGGTCGATGCCGCCAAGTGCCACGCCTGCCACGCAAAGCGAAGGTGGATGTCGCCAAGTGCCAAGATGTGTGTGAGTAAGTTGTGTGTGAGCAAGTTGTGTGTGTGTGTGAGTAAGTCGTGTGTGGACAAGTTGTGTGTGAGCAAGTTGTGTGTGAGATTGTGTGAGTAAGATGTGTGTGAGTAAGTTGTGTGTGGCCAAGTTGTGTGTGAGCAAGTTGTGTGTGAGGAAGTTGTGTGTGAGAAAGTTGTGTGTGGACAAGTTGTGTGTGAGTAAGTTGTGTGTGAGTAAGTTGTGTGTGGACAAGTTGTGTGTGGACAAGTTGTGTGAGAGTAAGTTGTGTGTGGGCAAGTTGTGTGTGAGGAAGTTGTGTGTGAGGAAGTTGTGTGTGAGTACAAGTTGTGTGAGTACAAGTTGTGTGTGAGTAAGTTGTGCGTGAGTAAGTTGTGTGTGAGCAAGTTGTGCGTGAGTAAGTTGTGTGAGCAAGTTGTGTGTGAGTAAGTTGTTTGTGGACAAGTTGTGTGTGAGTAAGTTGTGTGTGGACAAGTTGTGTGTGTGAGTAAGTTGTGGGCAAGTTGTGTGTGAGGCAGGCGGCGGGCGGGAGGAGGAGGCAGGCGGGAGTGCACAACCAAAAACAAGAACCCCACACAAAGATGTGGGGAAAATCAAAGTCAATTCCATTGTTTGAAGAATCCAGCGAAGAATTCTAGACCATGGTGCGAAAACAAAGTCAGCTTCTGCTATCTAAATAATCCGCTCAGCACGGTTGTGACAGCTGCGGATACTGATGACCCGACATCTGTAGCTGTACATGGCCCCTCCAGCTGGACTGCGTGCACGCCTCAGGAACAACAATGACTCACACCAGATCTTTACGTACTGCCCGCAAATGGCCAGCAACCCAAACAGTGCGAGCCTTTAGCGTTCATATCTGATTATCTCATTGCAATCGCTTAATGCTGAGTTGATCCCGTCATACAGTATTTTGGCAGCCTTCCGCAAACAGAATTGACCTAGAATTTGTCTGCCTGCAGAAGTTTTGACAAACATTGACACAACACTTGGTGTCCGGCCCCAAAGCACGTTTACCATGGCACCTTTCCTGTCTTTGGACAAGCAGTGCCCAAAATTGAGTCAATGCCCTTCAAAACTTTAAAACCCGTCAGCTGGTCGGGAAATCATCACTCTCTTGATCGATATATAAGTATTGATAAGTATTGATCACAATACTCATCACAATGATTCTTGTTTAACCAGCTGGTAGAAGGTCAACAAATTGAGTGCTCGAGTCGAAAGCAGGTTAGCGCCCCCATTCTGTTAGAATGGAACTAAGCAAGCATATCGTGCACGTGTAATTACCCCTGGGCGTCCTTGGCAACTGCAAAAAATCTAAGAAATCCTTGATGTTTTGCTGCTTTGCTTAAACTTTTTCGCCCGGACCCCACCTGTCACGCACCATTTAACATCATTCGGTATGATGCGGCATATGTATGAACATGTATGGATATGTCAACACCCATTCATCTTGACATTGGCCCGAGGAGATCAGCAAGGGTAAAACTTCACATTCATTTGGAAGAACAAGAGGGGTATTCAGAAATTTAAAGAAATATAAACTCTCACCCCTGTTAAAATTCCATTCCATTGGGAAGATCAAGACGGGTATCAGGAATATAAACTCTCACCCCCGTTAAACTTCACATTCAATTGGGAAGATCAACAAGGATATCAGGAATACAAACTCCAACCCCGTTAAACTTCACATTCAATTGGGAAGATCGAGGAGGGTATCAGGAATATAAACTCCCATCCCCGTTAAACTTCAAGAAAGGCACTGGGAACCTAAACTCCCACACTCCGTTAAACTTAAACTACATTCAATTGGGAAGATGATAATGTAGTGGTGGTAGTAGTAGTGGTGGTAGTAGTAGTAGTAGTAGTAGTAGGTGGTAGTGGTAGTGGTAGTGGTAGTGATAGTGGTAGTGGTAGTGGTAGTGGTGGTAGTGGTGGTAGTGGTGGTAGTGGTGGTAGTGGTGGTAGTGGTGGTAGTTGTGGTAGTAGTGGTAGTAGTAGTAGTAGTAGCAGTGGTGGTAGTAGTAGTAGTTGTTGTTGATGATGATGATCAAAATCATGATCACGAATCATGATCATGATGATGGTGTGCAAGACAGCTGCACAGCTCCCTATGCCGTGCGTTCCGGTATAAACACCCAGATAGCGACAGGCGACGATGCAAATTGGTCCTATTTTTTACTACGTTTTCAGCTGGTAAGGACGACATTGTCACCAGTCGGGCAAGATGAGGGGTAAAACTCTGTGACTGCTAGTGTAGTCACGGCTAGTCTCACAAACTCTCCAAACTGTCCAAACCATCCAAACCTGCATCCTCCTCCAACTGGGGATCGGGCGGTCGCACCCACGGTCACGCCCGTGCCCGCAAGTCAAATGGAACTATGATTTTCATGAGGAAAAGCGGATCGTGTTGAGGGGTTGCTTGAAGCTTTGGATAGATTTTTATGTTCTGCGCCATGCAATCGTACATTCATTTACAGAGCCACCATACCTTTGCCAATTCACCAATCGGAGACATGGCTTTTGAATTCATCCCAACCAATGCAGTAGTGGACATGGCAAGAAGAAAGGAGACCACCCTCATACCTTCACAGCATGATCTTGATCCTTCCTTTGTGTGTTTTCAATGGGAAGCGACCAATACACCATGATGAGAGATGATGAGTGATCTTGGACCTTACAGGAATACGCTTTATTCTTCCTTCAACTTCTTTGGCTGCCGAATGACACAATCCCAACATTGTATTGGCTGCAAGCCACTCGCGTCGTCTGGACCAAAACGCACACCTGAAAACACCAAACATGATAATTCCTGGAAAGGGACTAGTCAAATGCAAAGAAATCTTCCAGAAGCATGCAAAACAAAAGTTGCAGCCCAAACTGATTTCAATCTGGTTGGGGCTTGCTTGAATCGGTAGCACAAGTCCAGCACGAGCAATTCTCATCAAAGATCTGGGAAGGAATCCAATCGGCTAATGGTCCGAAGATAGCTGTACCATGCCGCACATATAGTAGACATACATAATACATACCACACTCGTGCATACATGTCCCATCGTGCACCTACAAGTACGGTCGCGCTGGCATCCCTATACCCGATCAATCCTTTTCGCAACGCGGCGAAACATAATGCAGAGGAGAATACGCACATGCCAGAAAGCTCTTGGGGATCTGTTGCAAAGCAACATCGAGCAGATATGCGCATCTCTGTCTACAGCATTCAGGGCACGCAGCCTTTCACTGAACCTTGGTGAGATGCGCATTGCAAGCAGCTACTGCTGGGACAAAAACAACCGGAAAATGCAAAATCTAATATGCATGTATAGTTATAGTCCAGTAATAGTACCTTCTTATGATCAAACTTACACACAGATATACTATGATATACTAATATGAAAATCCTGAAGCCTATCAGATCTATCATTGAAACCAATAGTAAACGAATGCGAACCATGGGTCATGGCAATCTTCGGCTTCTGTTGTTTGAGGACTTCTCGGTTCTGTCAAGCTTCTGCGCAAAGACGTGTGAAGTTGATATTCCGACGGTAGTAAAGAATTTTTGCGTGGGTCATGCAAAAAACTCACAGGCTTCTTGCAACATTGACGAAACACTAGAGATAGTTTGCCAGCAAGCGGATGCATTCTGCCTCTCACTGTTGACTTCATTCCTCTCTGATGTGCCGCATTCAGTGTCCTCTTGTAGATTACAGGGGTGAGGTTGTGTACCAATATTTGTAAGGACACTCGGGGTAGGTCACAAAAATGGCAATGCTCAACCTTAGGCTTTGTAAAATAGGTTACAAACTACAAAACATGATTTCTGCATATTTTTGTGCTGACTGAAGCTACCCGACTTCACATATGGGTCACTTCCTGGGGCTAAATTTTTATAAATTGCTGGCCAGCCAGCCACTTGTTGATGCGGCCGAGTGGCATGTAGAACCAAGCGTGGGAGGATGTTCATGGTCATCAACTCTTGGATCATGAGCTTGCACGCGTACCTTTTCTGATGTGTGATTTCACTTTGCTTCACCATGTCTGATGGGGCAAGATAGAAAATCATCCATTTTTTGCTTGGAAGTTCAAGGGGGGAAGCATTTGATAATGAATATGTACCGAAGTAAGATGTACAATTCAGATCATGACCTACTTAGAGTTGTAAGCAAGAGCACATTAAAGGTTAGTTCCTCAATTCCATATTTCAGTTCCTGAACAATTCCTGAAGCAAGGACTCGTAATTCCTGAGCTGAGGATTTGAAGTTCCTGAACCGTAGTTCCTTAAGAATGGATAGTTCCTGATGGAGTGATCTTTCATATTCAAACATGTTGTACATCGTTGCACCACAGCATATCAAAACATCATAATTACAAAGTGTGAGTAAGTGCTTCGCAACACCACACAAGTTCAGCTTGAAAGCACACCAGGACCATTGCAATTCTGCCCTATCGAAGATCCGAAAAAACAACCAAATAACATTATAGAATCACGTCATAGAATAATTTTTATCTATTGCGACCTCCTAGCACGTAGATTTTTTCCCAAAATTTGCATCGCAATATCTGCGATTTCTAAGTGCTAGAAAAAACGGTTTAGAATCGTTTCATAAACATTTCTAAGACATAGAATTGTTTTACACATAGCGGTAAAAGAAAAATCAATAATATAACGCAAAATAATGTACAGCAATATATATATACATATATTAAAACATATTGTAATATAATAAAACATAATACAATATAATATCGTTTAATATAAAATTGAAATAAAATATAATATCAAACATGTTATAATAATAAAACATATAATGTAATAAAATGCCAAAGAATAGAATATAGCACAACAAAAAATAATATACTTTAAACATATAATACAATCTAATAACATACATAATAAAATAGAATATAATATAGTATACATTAAAACATAAAAAACTAAAAATAACATAATATTATTTGATAAATAAAATGTAATATAATATCATACAACGCACTATAAATCAAAATCAAAACAATAAATCATATTATGATATAGGTTAAAATATAATAATGTAAAAATACACAAACATTATTTAATGTAATATAATCTAATAGAAAATAAAACGCAACAAAATTAAAATATAAAAAATAAATAGACATTAAAACACTGAATTAATATAAACATAATACAATTTGATAAAACATGTGCTATAATATGGTGTAATATGTTATAAGATCGTATAGTACAATAAATCAAAATTCAACAAAATAAAATATGATATGTTAAATTCAAATAATATATAAATATATATATATATATAAATAATATAGTATAATATACTACTGATAATTACAACAGAACCAATTATGATTCCCTTACAGGTTGCCTTCGCTGCGCTGCCACGCCAGGGCACGGAAGGCAAATCTGCGAAACTTTGGCTTTATCCTGATGACTGCCGAAAGCACAGGTGAAATCATTCAAATGATTCAAATGCACAGCTTAAAGCATCTTAAAGCCATCATAATTGATCAGCAAACTTCCAAACTATTAGAAGTGGACAATTCAAGGATCAATCTTGGATCAAAGGCCCGCCCATTCAATTCGAGTGGCCATGGCATGCCAGACTTCCGTCATCCAAATTACAGTTTGAGTTTTGACGGGGTGAGGGTAAGCCATCAACCCTTCTGAACTACCTGAGTGCCACTCGGATCCTCACTATTTTCCCATTTGTAATTCGCACAAACAACTTCTGGGCCACGTTGTGTGCGGAGAAGACTTGAAGAGCAACTGAATGAATATATTCCTTCCAACATCTTCCAACCCCATCGGGCTTGAGATGGGAGATTCTTTACGGCCCCCCTCTCTGTCCTTGCAAAGCTTGCACTCATAGGTGTCATTGTTGAGCTTTGCAATTGCGAACAAGCCGCACCTCACCAAGCTTTAAGCTTTGCGCTTCAACACGAAGGTATTCCAAGTGAGAAAAGCAAATGGCACTATTATCCAAACATATTCAGACAGGCCCAAATAATAGCTGAGACGTGATCCGGAGAAGAGATCTGCAGAGTTGGTTTCGACCCGCGAAACCCGAAACCCGAAACCGACTCTGAAGACTTGACTTCCCCAGGACCGATTGAAACCCGAACCCCGAAACTGACTTTTAAGACTTGGTTTCCCGAGGATCGGCCGAAACCCGAAACCGACTACAAAAGTTGGTTTCAAATTACGAAACCCGAAACCGACTATCAAAGTTAGTTTCACACTACGAAACCCGAAACCGACTCTGACTTGGCTTCCTGAGGATCGATCGGCCGAAACCCAAAACCCGAAACCAGAAACTCGCAACCGACTGCTGAAGTTGGATTCAAACTACGAAACCCGAAACCCGAAACCGACTGTTAAAGTTGGTTTCAAAAACTACGAAAACCGAAACCCGAAATCTACCTAATCTAATCTAGTCTGCCCAATCTAGTCTAATCTAATCTACCTAACCTAATCTACCTAATTTAATCTAATCTAATCGAATCTAATCTATCTAACCTAATCTGATCTTATCTAATCTACCTAATGTAATCTACCTAATCTAATCAAAGCAAATCTAATTATAATCTAATCTAATCTAATCAATATAATCCAATTCTAATCTAATCTACCTAATCTATCTAATCTAATCTACCTAATCGAATCTTAATCTAATCTAATCTAATCTATCTAATCTAATCTAATCTAATCTAATCTAATCTACCTAATCCAATCTAATCTACCTAATCCACTCCAATTCCATTCTAATCTAATCTACCTAGAATCTAATCTAATCGAATCCAATCTAATCTAATCTAATCTGATCTACCTATTCTCTAATTCTAATCTAATCTGAACAAATCTAAATCTACCTATTCTAATCCAATTCTAATGCAATCTAACCTAACCTAATCTAATCTAGTTCTAGTCTAATCTAACCCAATCTAATCCAATCTACCTAACCTAATCTAATCTAATCTAATCTCCCTAATCTAATCTAACCTAATCTAATCTGATCTATCTATCTAACTAATCTAATTCTAATCTAATCTATCTAACCCTAATCTAATCTACCTAATCAAATCAGATTCTAATCTAACCAAATCTAATCTAATCTAATCTACTCTATCTAATATAATCTGATCTACCTATTTTCTAATTCTAACCTAACCTAATCTAATCTAATCTAATCTGAACTAATCAAATCTACCTAATCTAATCCAGTTCTAATCTAATCTAATCTACCTAATCTAATCCAATCTACCTAATCTACCTAATCTACCTAATCTAATCAAAGCAAATCTAATTCAAAACTAATCTAATCTATATAATCTAACCTAATCTAATCTAATTCCAATCTAGTTTCATCTATCTAATCTAATCTAATCTACCTAATCGAATCTAATTCCAATCCAATCTCATCTACCTAATCTAATCTGCCTAATCCAATCTAATCTACTTAATCCAATCCAATTCTAATCTAATCTATCTAATCTAATCTAATTCTAATCTAACCTAACCTAATCTAATCTACCTCATCTAACCTAATCTAATCTACCTAATCTAAGCTAATCTAATCTAATCTTTTCTAATCTACCTAATCTAATCCAATTCTAATCTAATCTACCTAACCTAATCTAATCTACCTAATCTAAACTAATCTGACCTAATCTAATCTATCTAGTCGAATCTGACCTCATCTAACCTAGCCTAATCTGATTCTAATCTAAACTTATCTAACCTAATCTAATCTAATCAAATCTAAATCTAATCTAATATAACCTAATCCAATTTGTCTATCTAATCTGTCTAATCTTATCTCATCTAGATCTAACCTGATCTAATGTAATCTGATCTAATATATCTAATCTAGCTAATCTATTCTGATCTGATCTGATGTAATCTATCTAATTAAATCGAATCTACCTAACCTAATCTAATTCTAATCTAATCTATCTAGTCTAACCTAATCTAATCTAATCAAATCATATCAAATGATATCAGAGCATATTATATCATATCAAATCTAAGTTACTAATCTAATCTAATCTAACCTAACCTAATCTATCTGATCTAATCTGATCTGATCTAATCTAACCTAATCTATCGAATCTAATCTAATCTAACCTAACCTAATCTACCTAATCTAATCTAATCTACCTAATCTAATCCAATTCTAACCTAATCTAATCTCTTTCTAATCTAACCTATCTAATCTAACCTAATCTAATCTACCTAACCTAGCCTAATTCTAATCTAGTTTAACCTCTCTAATCTAATGCAATCTAATCTACCTAATCTAATCTAACCTAATCTAAACTACCTAATCTAATCAAATCTAAACTAATCTATCCAATCTCAAACTAATCTAATCTAATTTAATCTACCTAACCTAATCCAATTCCAATCTAATCTACCTAATCTAATCTAACCTAATCCCATCTATCGAATCTGATCCAATCTGATCTTGTCTAATCTAATCTAATCCGCCTAACCTAATCTATTCTAATCTAATCTCATCATTCCATATCGAAACATATCATATCATATCTATCTAACTAATCTGACCTAACCTAATCTATCTAATCTAATCTAACCTAATCTTATCTATCTAATCAAATCTAATCTTAATCTAGCCTAATCTAATCTAATCTACCTAATCAAATCTAATCTACCTAATCTAGTCTAATCTAATTCAAATCTAATCTAATCTATCTAATCTAATCGAATCTACCTAATCTACTCTACCTAATCTAACCAAAGCAAATCTAATTCTAACCTAATCAAATTTATATAGTCTAATCTAATCTAATCTACCTAATCGAATCTAATTCTAATCTAATCTAACCTATCTAATCTAATCTACCTAATTCAACCCAATTCTAATCTAATCTAATCTACCTAATCTAATCCATTTATAATCTAATCTATCTAATCTAATCTAATCTACCTAATCTAATATCTATTTTTAATCTAATCTAATCTACCTAATCTAATCTAATCTAATCCTAATCTAATCTAACCTAAGTCTCACCTAATCTAACCTAATCTAATCTACCTAATCTAATCTAATCTATTCTATCTAGTCGAATTTAATCTACATAATCTAATCTAATTCTAATTTAATCTAATCTATATAATCTAATCTAACCTAATCTAATATAGTCTAAACTAACCTAATCTAATTCTAATCTAATCTAACCTAATCTAATCTATCTATCTAACCTAATCTAATCTAATCTAATCTATCTATCTCACTTATATAATTCTAATCTAACCTCTAATCTAATCTACCTAATCTCATCTCATCTCATCTAATCTAATCTAGTCTATCTAATCTAATCTAACCTAATCTAATCTATCTAACCTAATCTATTCTACCCTAATCTAATCTATCTAATTAGTCTAGGAAACCCGAAACCCGAAACCCGAAACCGACATCTGCAGTGAGTGTCGACCTACGAAACCCGAAACCCGAAACCCGAAACCGACATCTAAAGTTATAATCGACGAAACCCGAAACCCGAAACCGACATCTGACATTGGTTTCTGCCTACGAAACCCAAAACCCGAAACCGACATCTGAAGTTGGTTTCGACCTACGAAACCCGAAACCCGAAACCCGAAACCGGCATCTAAATTTGGTTTCGACCAGCGAAACCCAAAACCCGAAACCCGAAAACGACTCGAATCCGACTTTTGAGGTAGCTCTCCGGATCGGAACTCCAAATAGCTGTTTGTGAAATCAGCGTGAAGAAAGCAAACCAGTGCACAAGTCAAACACGCACCATCAGGACAGTAAGGTGCATACAGCTCTGTCAAATATATATATATATAACTTCGCACAAACACACACACGCACACACAAACAAACAAACCAAACCAAACCAAATCAAACCAAACCAAGCAAAACACATAAACGCACAAACAAACAAACAACAAACAACCAACAAACAACCAACAAACAACCAACAAACAAAACAAACAAAGAAACAAAGAAACAAAGAAACAAAGCAACAAAGAAGCAAGCAAGCAAGCAAGCAAGCAAGCAAAGCAAAGCAAAGCAAAGCAAAGCAAAGCAAAGCAAAGCAAAGCCAAGCCAAGCCAAGCCAAGCAAGCAAGCAAGCAAGCAAGCAAGCAAGCAAGCAAACAACACCTTTTCGCACCTTTTCAGAATGTCTGGCAGCCTCGGCCCGGTGGCGGAAGCAAGCGAGAAGCCCGGGGTGGAATGAAAGTACTGTCCCAACAATTGTTGTGCTGGGTTTCGCCCCAAATGGCCCCCTTTGTTGGAATCAGCCACTGAATTGCACAGCCATCCTGCATTTTGACGCTGAGCGGGGCTGCCACCATCACGTTGACAGCCCTCTTAGTTGGAACAGAAAAGGACTGCAGCCGGCAGCAAATGTTATCAACACCACGTAGCACATTGCCCTGTATTCCATGAGAACAACCCAATGTTGGCGAGCGCAGCCAGAGGAGTTGCTGCCAATGACAATGTGCCACTGCAAACTGGGTCTGTGGAAAATTCGGCAAAGCTGTTGATCTTCCCGGTGGGTACAACTCAAATCGCTGCTCTCTCGAGAGGAACCACAGCGCTGTACAAGAGTAAAAACTGAAGAGAAAAGTGGCTCTGTACCGCCACGCTCTGATTGCTTGAAGGTGTCAGCTGGAATGCGACTGTGAACGGAATGGGCGTGAAATTGGCATCCCAACAAGCGAGGTCTTTCACTGTAGGCATGGCTGCCCACGACAGTCTGTAGTCAGCAAAGGCATCCTGCCATCCGCAGCTGGTCAATGTGGTGAGCCATTCGCGATGCTGGCGCCACAAGCTTGCCAGTGGAACGCCCCTCCTGTTCTTGAGAAGCAGCGTGGAAACATGTTGGCTGGGCCTGCTGATATCCAGCCACTGCAAATGTGCACACGACAGAATGCTGTCCCCTTTCTGTCCAAAAGCACAGGTGGTGACCTCTTCATCGGCCCCGCGTGAAGACGCCATCCAAGTGTTAAGCAACCCATTGTGAAGCCCTGTCGCTTCAGCAAGTAAAATGTTTGCGCCCCCGTGTCGTGCACGGGCCAAGTCAGGTGTCAACAAGCCAAACCTCAATCCATGGATGATATGAAGGACGGACGGAAGGTCCCCTCAATAGCCAGAGCACACAACACGAGAAGGATAGGCTCATAGCAAAGCCCAAAGATTTGGAACCGGCCATGGCAAACAACCCCCTCGAGGCATCAGTAAGATCAGGTGCACCGCTGGAAGGACCTCGGGCCGAGACCTACAAAAAACCTACAAACAAAACAAACAAACCAACCAACCAACCAACCAACCAAAGAACAGAACCATGCACGCGCACTATGACACACAAACGCAACAGCATAGTTTGCTTGTAAGGATTCTGCAATTAGCCGGATTTGCTTCTTAGTGGTTTTTGGAGAACTCTGTGGCCTATTTCAAGTTCTGGGAGCTCTTTGCTTGGGCTCATTTGGGCTCCTTCGTCAAAAGTGTCTTCTTTTTTGGGAGAACTCTGTGGCCGGGACGTGTCGCAAACGTGAACTCGATGAGCATCTGACACATCAAAGAGACGCTCCTCACGGTACGATTTTAACGACGGAGGCAGTGTCTCTTGCAAGACATATATCGGCGAAAGGCCCATGGTGACAGAGATGCACAAATAGAATTCTGGCATACCCGTGGTTTCTGCAGAGATAAAAAGGGGTCGAATGATATCAAGTATTCAGTTGCATTGCAGCGCAAGTGCAGCAAATCTATCCAGTCCGCTGCCTTCGCAAAATCAAAGATGTATACCTACATACCTAGTGTATAATAATCTATATACCAGTAGTACCGCACAAGGCGGTGGCGGAAGTTTCAGAATAGGAAACCTATAGGAGACGTTCGTTGTTGTGAATCACGGATGGCAGAGCGAATCCACTGATTGACCGAAAGGTGGTT
>Ga0126342_10015931_pt1 | contig 13135 bp, 11 predicted proteins | sample Cyp1metagenome_FD_92528 | JGI IMG/M metagenome (GOLD analysis project Ga0126342, IMG submission 92528) | Coral microbial communities from Lord Howe Island, Old Settlement Bay, Australia - Cyphastrea 1 metagenome | ecosystem: Host-associated > Invertebrates > Cnidaria > Coral ... | reverse complement strand
TACAACTTAAAAAGCTTTGAAAGATTGAAATTGACGTGAGCCACGATGAATTGAAATTGTGCTTCCAGGTTGAGATGAGTGCTCGACATCCAAAGAGCACAGAATGCTCAACCATGATTCTCGTTGGTTTGGTAATCCCCTTCCGGGACCTCAAGATTCTCGAACTAAGCAAACATGTTGTAATTCTGGCTACGATGGTATACCAGAAATCGTATTGAATCGCAAGTCAAGGTCCTGAAATCAATGTACCTGAAGCAGAGTTTTATTGAAAACAAAGGATACTAGCCATGGGTTTTGCATGGTTTTGCCTGTTGGCTGAATATGCAACGATGATTTTCTAGATCCTTTCAGGAATACCAGAATAGCTCTGAAACTGCAGATCCTGCTGCCGGCAGACGGAAACAGACAAGAATCGTGTGACTGGACAAACACTGGCACATTCACGCCATATTATGGGTTGCAAGTGTGTTCCCAAACGCGAGGTTGCTTTTCATGTTTTTTTAAAATCTGGCCAGGTCCTGCGAAAGGTGGGACAATGAGCCCCCTGCCCAGTTTCTCGCCCGAGTGGTTCACGGCGAAGTTGCCACCCGGAACCCCTGCGCCCCGCCCGCTACCGCCATCGGCCTTCCAGCCTCCCCCAGTCCCACCCGGGCTGATGGCCCAGATTCCGGTGCTGGCGACGGTGCCGCCCGCGGTTGCCGCAATGGTCGTGCAGGCCCTGCGGGCACCGCCTCTGACCACGGCCACGATGCCGGCACCACCTGCGTCGGTGCTGCAAGCAGGGCCCTTGCCCTACTTGCCCAGTACACCAATGGCCGCGCAGCTCTATGGAGGTGGGGTTCATGGAGGTGAAGTGTGCCGGGTGCATCTGTGCGTGTGAGCAGTTGCTAAAGTTGACAGCAATAAGAAGATTCACATTTGCCTCGGGTACCCAGTAGGACCAACCCACAATAGCTTTGACAGCCCATAGCCTCTGATGGGTGCGAAAGGAGCCTTAGACAACGATGGATGGTGACATCCGTTGCCAATGACAGGCGCTCCGAATCTGTCGGCATTTGTTTCCCCAACGGCGTGGAACCTGGTGCAGGTAGTTACCAGGTAGATTGTACCCTTGCCATGGCATACGGTTTTCGGATTTGTCAATGTTTGGAACCAAAATTATCACAAGTGTTCTGATGTCCGTGAAAGTTGAAGAAGAACACAGAGACAGACGTCATTTGTTTTTGTTTCAAAGATCATATGATGTGACCGTGCATGGACTAGAGCACTCATCCATTCCCAGATTGACTCAACCTGAGGTGTTCAATGCTCCAGTGGCGCATGGCAGAAACATGTGCTGTGTGGCCCGCTGAGCAAAGGTGGGGCAAACCGTGGCTGTGGCTTGATGTGAGAGCTTTAAAAAAAACATCACATACCTTGGTGACGGGTGGAGCAAGCAGGCTTGCAAATTAATATATATTATTAATATATTATATATATATATTATGTACATATAACTATGTATGTATTAGTTGGCATCATCGTATACTTTTCAAGTGGCTGTCTTCTTTTTTCCTTGCAAATTTTGAATAGTTTCCCTTCCAAATGGTATTGGTATTCTTGTCTTTCTTCGTATCTTACCATCTTTCATGTTTGGCATTGTGATATCTGACTGTCATGCTCCGTTTCTTCTTGGTGGGTAGATGAGCATCCTTGACCAGGAATGTTACGCACTGCCTGGTTGGGAGTGATGACATGTTGACATCCGCAGCGCCGTTCAAGGCACCGTTCAAGGGGCGATTCCCGACGAAATGCTGGGAAACTTGGAAACATCATTGGTACCACTGCTGCTTGTAATGACAGATTCCACCACAAACATGTAAACAAACATTTTATAGCTTAAAGAAAGTTTCTTGCTGCTTTCGCAAGTTTAGCAGTTTAGCAAGACAAATTTCAACAAATGGGTATGTCTGAAAATGGGGTATACCCCCAATTATAGCCATTTAGTAGGGATAATGATCAGCAAAACCATTGGGTGTAGGGGTACACTATTTTCAGACAAACCCAAATGGTGGAGAGAGGCCGGGACTCTCTTTGAAGCATTGCATGTGGGCATGGGCTTGAGAGCCTAAGTCATTCCTGCGACATCAAGCCGAGGTGCGAAATGATCGGTCCACGGTAGAAACATTTGCCGTGTGACCCCACTGCGCAATCACTGAAAAACATGACAGATCGCAGGATTCTTCGTGCTAACAGATTTTGGATACGGACTCTTAAACATCCGGATGGACTTTCTACCTGCCCATGATTTCTTGAAATGCAATTCACACCACAGTGCTGTCATCATTTTTTGACATCAGCATGATTCGACAAAGCATTTCTGCAAAACTTTGTCATGTTTGTGAACTCTTCCAGTGTCACACATGGACAATTTTATGATACATGGCAATGTGAAGGAAGGGACCGTGGCCACAGTCCGCTGGCTGAAACATGGATGGGTGCATTGACACCAGCAAGCCCCTCAAAAAGGAGAGATGTTTTAAGTCGTGACCGGTGGTAATTTACACCATATTACACCTAACAACCTTGATCTATAACAGTTTCAACCAGGATTTGGGATTTGGCCATGGCCAAGGGGCCAAGATTGTGTTGCCTTCAACGCGCCGCTGATTTTTGTTCACAGCTTGAAGAGTTCAGAAATCGATGAGACACTGTTGGATCCACTGATTCCAATGGAATCTGACGAGTCACGGAAGAACGGGACCCGGATGTGGTGATGGACACGGATAGCCCCAAGATGGTGCCCTGGTGAGTTCGTGTTGTGTCGATCGATTTTGTTGTGGGGTGGTTGAAAGAAACAACTATATCACTGCAAGTAAATTTGTATGATTTTGTGCGGATTTTCTGGTTTGAAGAATACTTCCTACTCTGCTGCGAGTTTGACCAGCACCGAAAAAACTTTTAGTAGGAAAACTTGACCAGTCTATGTTCGTTTTCCAGTGGTCGGTTCCTTGGTGAAAACAGAAAGCTTTTGACATGCCGATGAATGCCGATGGTTTCTTCCCAACTCCTGACTCGCTTTGGAGGGAACTCCAACATGTTGGGTGCCCTGGTGGGGCGGAGTGGTGGCGCCAGGAAAGCTCCAAACTTTGATTTCAGAATGGCCAATGTATTCGGTGTATATCGGTATATCATGGTATATCCATGTATATCTCATTTTAAGAGACACCCAAAATCGGGGCCCAAGAATCTTCAAAGCTGGTTCGCGATGAAGAAGGGAGTGCTTTGGTGGCTTTTCTTTGCAGGGGTCGCGAGAAACACGCTGTGGATAGCTGCAGAGAGTTGGTTGGCAACAAGGATTCAGAATTTTGGTTCCTCATTTTTGGTTCTTTTAGATGCCAATGACTTGGTTGCCCACAGATTAAGTATTTCTGGAGTGTATCTGAACCACGAAGTGTTACTGTATCGCTCCTATGACTCCTATGTGCGAACTTTGTCAACCTGGTGGCCACGCTGTGGCTCAAGTCGTGCGTTTCCAGTGTGCCATGGCATGGACAAAGGGTCCGAGCCTAAGGGGACTGCCTTGTGGGTTGACATTTGATAAAGCTTGAGCAGGGAACATTCACCGCGTGCACGTTGAAAAATGAAGATCCCATTGAAAATGAGGGGATTCCCCGTTGTCATCTTTGATGACCAGAGGGGTCACTTTTTGGCGGGTTTAGCTAATTTGAGCGGCTCTGCAAGGTGTCAGCGTTTTCATGACTGCTTTTTCTGACGTGTGCAAAAGTTGTTGGCTCTCCCAAATCTACCACTTGATGGCGCATGGCAGTACGGAAAGAATGATCTAAGACGTAACTCTGTGGTGGCTAATAACATCTAATAACTACTTGTACATACCTACTATTGTCGGTGAATGTCGGTCATATCCGCACTACAAATTAGTTCAAGTCCCCTGGCGCGGGATCATGTTGCAATTTCCACTGGAATGCCATTTGCATCATCCCAAAGTCATCACATCACTTTTTCATGGCGTTTTCATGGTTTTCATGACCATCCCAAAAAATGCAGATGGTGCAGTTGCCTGCAACTAACCTGGCATTTCCTCCATTTCTCTTCGGCCCAAGGTGCCAGATGGATCTGTCTTTCACCAAGCATTTGGATCAGCTCATTGACCGTCTCAAATCCGTGCCCTGCAGGCGTTGATTGGTGATTGATGAGGATACGACCTGGCGAAATTATAGGATTTATAGGGGATTACTATCCATAAAAGGGTACCGGATACCTATATTATATAGCAGTAGCAGTATGATGGGATGGGATATAGATGGATATAGGATGATATAGGATATATCATGGCTCAGTTGGACGAATTCACCACATGGAGTCGTTTCAAGGCGTTCACATGGTGTGTGAAGAGGTGACTCGTTTCTAAGTGGATTGACATCTTGGTTTGTGCTTCCCTGATGCTCAGGGCCAAACAACTCTTTTTTTTTGACCGGAACCAGTCTAAGCAGTTGTTTTTTACAATTTCCCAAGCATTCATGGAGTAAAACAACTTGGAAGGTGCAGAAAATGGCAAAGTTAGTACAATTTTGTGATTTGGTCATGGATGGTTTCGCACCTTTTCACAGCCAAGCATCGTTTTGAGGAGACTTGGGCAACGTTCATGGTTTAGGATGTGCTGTCCCTCAGGAATTGGTGCAACACTACGAGAAAGATGTAGCTTCCAAGGACAAGGCTTCTTCACCTGAGGCCAGGGTTCGGAGCTGGGACAAGGCTTTTTAGCGTTTTAGGCTTTTGATGAAATTTTTGGGGCAATAAAACAGTGGACTATTGGACCATTTATTTTCTCCTGGTTTTCGACTTCAACATCACAGGTTTTCGGTTCAAGACTGGTTCACCACAAGAAGAAACTTACCTTCTGAAGAACTTTCTGAAGTCCCACATTCACCCACTTAAAACATCAAGATCATCAAAATCAAAAGTGGCTATGGATCAATACCTATACAATACCATTTTTAGGGGGATGAACATCCATTTACCAGCTATTTTGATGTTCACCAGGGGGATAGGGTTTTGACCCATCCCCAAGTATCAACCACTACACCGAAGCATCAAAAGTATCCACCGTGCCGCTGACAGGTCCCGCATGGCTCCCCGCATATTCTGCGCCTCGCGGGGAGCAAGTCCCTGCTCGGCGACTGGAGAGTGTCCTGGCCGAATGGGACAATCCACGATGATCAATGGGTTTAACCATGGTTTAACCACTCAAAAAGGTGGATCCAACCAACAGATTTCCCCGGTTTTGTTGGGGATATATTGCTGACGACAAACTGGTGGAACTAGCGATACAATGGGGTAGAACTGGGTGTAGGAAATCATATGATGGACATTTGGGGAATACCAAGTTTTACAGTAGAACGATATTGTTTCATTATACATGGAAAACATATATTGGCAATGGTTTTTCACGGGACCTTTCTACATCATATACTTTTTGTAACTTTTGTGATGAGAAAATTACAGTTAACTATACATTATTAGAACAGAATGAGTATAGTTAACTGTTATAATGACTATCTATTATCTATACATCGTTTACATATGGCTATGGATCAATACCTATTAATACCATTTTTAGTGGGATGAACATCCATTTACCAGCTATTTTGATGTTCACCAGGGGTACAAGGTTTTGACCCATCCCCATATGGGATATGTCACCAACAATGTAAACAAAAAACGCAGACACAACGTCTGAACATTAGGATGGGTCCACCCAGAAGAACGCGGGTAGAAAAAAAAGCAACAGAGACCAACCACAATGACACTATAAAGGAACATAGGATACAATGGGGATATGATGGTCATATATATAATATAATATATATTATGTATATAATATATATTATGTATATAATATATATATAATATATGTATATATTGGGATATGAAATAACTAACCAACTTGATGTGATGTTTGGGCGTGTCTGAAAATGGGGTATAGCAAACATTTATCATTTATGATCATTTCAATGGGTATAGAAACAGTGAATGGGTGGATTCAGGGGTATTTTATTTCCAAGGAAACTCAGTCATTTGGATGGCAAGGAACGACGGATGCACTGAAGAAACTCATGAAGTTGGATGTATGAAATCTCAGTTGAAAAACCTATGGATTCCGGGAAGCCTTTCTACCTAGCAGTGACCCATCAAAACCAAGGCCCGTACTCCGAAGTCGCTTCTGAATCGGAGGACTATCCCCATGGATTCGGACGGCTCAAGCGAAGAGCTTGAAACTTGGTTTGCGATGGGTGGTTTATGTTGTAGAATATGGTGGAGGGATGGATCTCTTCAAAGACTTTCAGATCGAGATTTAGAATTCATGTTGTATCCTGATTAGTAGCGATTAGTCGCTATTGTGCCAAAACAAATCCAAATTATTCTGAACCCATGCATTGTTTGGCAGGTTCGCTATTGTGGAAAGAAATCTTGGGAGACACTTTTCTTTGAAAAAAAACATGTTTGAGTCAAAAAACACATTTTTTCTGCAAAAAAATGTGCTTGTCTGCCGTTCCCAAAAGAATCAGATCGCTTATTAAACCCTTCTTAAAGAACAGTTTTTTCACACATTTCCAAGGCACTGGGCATCACTGGGCCATGAGAGGGCCCAGTTCACTTTAGTAGGTTTGTTCTCAGGGTTCACAATTGCAGCAAAATTTTCCAGAGCTGATCCTGGAGCCAAGAGAAGAAAGAAAAGCCTTTTACAAAAGCAGCCTTTTCTTTCTCTTTCTCTTTCTCTTCCTCTTCCTCTTCCTCTTCCTCCCTCTCTCGCTCTCTCTCTCTCTCTTTCTCTCTCTTTCTCTTTCTCTCGTGCCCTTTCTCTTTTTCTTTCTGTTTCTCTTATTACATGTTTTATTAAGAACAAACTTAAGTAGGTGGAAAAGGTAACGCAATCAACATGCTGAACCCCACTCACTACAAGTGCTACAAGTACTACAAATACCACAAGTTCATCGGAAAAAAAAACACGTTTTAATTAGATTTCAATTGTAGCCAATTGAAATCCTTACTTAAGTGAAGTTTTTTTCCCCCTGGGGAACCGTTTTTTTTGCGCCCAAATTTAAAGAGGGTATAGCTATTGTTGAGCGGGGGGGACCTCACACTAATCAGGACGAAACATTAATTAGTTCCAGAACAGATATTCCCCAGTTTGATCAGTTTGCGCAAGATTAGCAAACAGAATACCGCTAATATTCGCCTGCAAATTGCGACCATTTGTTGCAGCCAGAACAGTGATCCAACTGTGCTGCAGAGGAACCGGTCCCCGGAGTTCAGCGTCGCTTACATTCCAAGTCTGCGATGTCGGATGACTCCGAGGCGCCACTGGCTGCGGGGGCCTAAAAAAGATGGGACAGATGGGATTGGTGCCAGACTTCAGCCTTGTTTGAGCTGATACTGTGTATTCTTTGGGTGCTGCAGATATCATCAGATATCCCCCCCAAGATTTCCGAAGAACTCTAGACACAGATGTTATTGAAGGATTTTCCATGGATTTTCCATGGATTTTCCATGGCATTCCAAGCAATGCCCCGGCAGTTTCTGAACCTTATGACCATCCAAAGGGAGCCCACTGATGACCATGGAAATCATCGGGACCAGCATCCACTAGCTATATGAGCATAAAGTCCCCAGCTTTTCATCTAAAATCATAGGCCATTGATAGATGATTTAAGGACCATCTATGATGACATGGTGGGATCTTTAGAAATCTCCATGGTTTTTTTCGGTCCAACAATGGATCCAGCAACCCATCCATTGATCAAAACTCCAGGCCACAGCGGATTCGGTGGAGCTCAAAACGCCCGTATCGCGACCCAAGCGACCCAGCAGACAGGAGGTCTTGCGTATTGCGGCGTTGCCCACCTTGCCGCGGCCACTGGAAGCTGGGCGGATTTTATGTGCCAGTTTTGTGCCATGTGAAGCCGTTTTTAGGTGGAGAATTGTAACATGGGAATATCTTGGGTTGTGCTTGAGGTTAGAAATTGGGATTTCTGAAACAAAATGTACCTTGACTTTTGGAGTTTTGAGATTTTTCTGATGATTCTTGTAGTTTTTGATTTTGATGGACCTTTGAAGAATTTGAATGGTTACAAGGATTCACAATCTTGACAGGGAAGACTTCGATCGATGCAGGAAAGCTGTGGGTAATTAATCATGGGAATGGATCTGGGTCGGTTAATCTTCAATATGTCAGGGGGGTGTCCGAATCTATCCAAACATTCTCAAACACCTTGGTTTTAGTGTATGGAAAAGGACCCCCCCCCATTCCTGGAACCTGACAAAACTGGAGGGCACAGCTCTTGCGCCCCAGTGCTTAGCTTGGGTGTACCAGTTTTTTTCCCTGGGATGCCATCTGGCAATCTGTGAACCCCTGCCAACTCGCAGCCCTGATACTAGGGGATGGATCCATTGATGTATTCAATGGACTACAGTAAATAGCCTCCATAGGTCCCTGGCCTGTGGTTCTTGAACATTTTTTGCGCTCAAGATTGTTCAACCATCAATAATCACAATGTGGACCATCATGACTAATCTTTCTCCGCATCATCAAATGCCATCAACGTATGACAACTCTTCCAAATATCAGTAAACATATCAGATAAAGAATCCAAATCAAACATGGCTTGCTGGAACATTCCCCCAGCTATAGATGATTTTTCTAGCTATAAATGCCAAAGTTTATAATGGATTTCCCTGTCGGCGGCCGGCCCACGGCTTTCCCCATGTTTTCCCATCATAGCTTCATCCATAGATTTTCATAACAAAAACACGATCTATTTGGTATATACCCTCTGGTAATTTAACATAGCTATAGAAAGATCCACCATTTTTCATGGGAAAATCAACTATAAATCAACATTTTCAATAGCAAACTGTTAAATTACCAGAGGGTAAATCACGGGGTGTAAGCCCATAGTCATTCAAACACGATTACGTATTCGCTGACCATCGGACCGTGGACCTTCGTGTGTTCTTGCTGAAATCCTTAAGCCCATATTATAAGCCTGGCATATATATATACCATATATACCATCACTGTTCAATTATCATGGTATATATATATATATACATATGAATATCATATATATATATAATATATATATACATACCATATGAATTATATAATTAATCCCTAATATTTTTGATGCCGCCGTGGCTCGACGTTTTCCTACCCAAATTACGGTCACGTTCGAAAACCGTTTTGCAGGAACCAAAGACGCCACCGTTTTCGCCTGCCACGGCACCTGCCACGGCGCCCAAGATGCTTCTTCCGGCGAAGGCGGTTTTTGCACGGCTGAGATCCTTCGTGGTTGGTGAAAAAGGGGAGGTTAATGGAGGTTATTTATTTATATTTATTTATACTGGTTGGTGGTTTGGAACATGAATCATATTTTTTCCATTCAGTTGGGCATCATAATTCCAAGTGACTTTCATATTTTTCGGAGGGGTTGCAACCACCAACCAGATTTTATCAGCAACATGATCAGACATGGGATCAATAGCCAACAAACTAAAAACACATGGGGATATTGAGATGGTAAGATTGAGGTACATAGCACCTGTTGATGGTTGATAGTGGGTTTTTTTCAGAAGCTGCAGCACTTCCGAAAACCAAAGATGGGGGTAACCAACAAACTAGGGGTGCCAAGATTTCACATTTGAGAATACAACGCCGAAACGATGGATGGTAGGTTTTTCGTATTTTTTCGTCATGCAGTTATGCTAACGTGTTCAACCGGGATGACTCATCCGCTGTGGGAAAGCCGCCCTTGAGCGACTAGTGACTAGTGACTACCAGTAGTAGGTTTGGGGATGATGGAGGGCTTTGGGCGCTCACTCGAGATGCAAACAGGAGCCCTTGAGCGGGAAATACTGAAACACGTTGGTCATTTTCAGTACCCATCCAATTTTGGGTGTATTCAATTGGACGAGGGCACAAGATTCTCGCTTTTGCTTGAGAAGTGCAGCGTTGTTTGCTTCAAAAACCCATCGCCGGAAAACTTTTCTGAGACTGGGCAGGTGGCTCCGACGATGTCCGAGACCAGCTCGCAGCTAGAGGTCCCCGGCCAGTTTCTTTTTGGAACCACAAAAAAACAAACGGCCAAGGACCTTCGGAATGAAAAAAAAGACGTTTCGCAAAATGCCTTTGATCCAAAAAGATTGGAGGCTTGACTAGTGCCACTTACCTGCTGTGATTGTCTGTAACCCTCAGCATATAGCTTTCTTTATCACCAGCCATTCTGCCATGCGATATTCTGCAGGGACGAACCTTTGAATATCCAAAGATCATGATATCCTCTGGTAAATTAACATAGCTATTGAAAATTGCTATTTCTAGTTGATTTACCCACTCAAAAATGTGATTTTCCACAGCTATGTTAGTTTACCAGAGGGTAAATCATCACGAATCATCACGAATCATCACAAATACCAGCTACTCAGCTCCTCCGTTGTGATTCTACCGCGCAGGCGGTGGCAAGTTTGCGGATCCCCGGTGGTATAGAGGCGCCTGGCTCCGAGGTGTGGTGGGCTAAACGGGGAACTGACGGTGGGTAAAAGGATAAACCACCCATGACTTCCTGGGAATGGCAACCATACCACCTATAAAAATGGTGATTTTCCTGGGGGATTTTGCATAAAAGGATTTTTTGTTTTACCCACTAATTATGTATATTTGATCTCTGAATATCCATGATAGATTTCCTTTGCTTTATTTCTGGCCAACTGTATCCAACTGTTGGGTCTGCTTCACTGTTGCTCACATACAATCATGTAGAGATCTACAGACAGATGGGTGAACACAAATCCACATAACTTGGGGCCCCCCTTCCGCTTTCATGGAAGAAATGATGCGCCTGGGGGAAAATTTATGCTGTGACATACTGTGTGGTGGATTTTCTGGCCAGGAGTCATACTGGTTTCCTGAATGTGATTATAAAATCATAGAATTGGATGAAGGGAAAATTTTAACCGGAAACCCCTATATTTGATGGTAAAAACCATGGTTTCCTGTAGATTTTCCCTTAAACCAATCCATTGATAAAAAGTTTCTGTGAAAGCGAGAAAACTAGCCAGCTCGGTGATCAGAAATCAAAGTGACGGCTCCAGAAACCCAGAACGCTTCTTTTTTCGTAGCATATTAGTGGTTTCAACTACTGTAAGCAGTCTTCCAATTGAGATATATGACCCTTTTGGTCGATTCAGCACAAAGCCCAGCATCCCCTGGTTCAAGGGAAGATTTTCAGGAAACCATGGTCAAACCCCGTGGGTTCCGTGACAATTTTTTCACTTCCCCAAAGGATGTAATTGATACATGATTTGTTGATTTGTTGATCATAAAAAATCTCTTACATCCCCCTATTTGTCGGCGGCGAAATCCCAGTATATTCTCAAAACATGTAAAAACTCATTTTAAAATCATCCTCATGATCTCATGATGATTTCCTGAAGTTTTCATGGTCCAAATCCCCCGCCAGGATTCCGCCTCGGACACCACCAGCCAAGCGCCCTCCGCAGCCTCGGCGCGCGGCGCGCCCGCGCCCAGCCGACCCAGCGCCAACGCCGCGCGCCGCGGCAGCGTGGCGCCCGCGGCAGCCAGCCCCGTGAACTCGGCGCGGGGGGTGAACTCCGCCAGGGGAAGCAACAACGGGGACCCGCAACGCGGCGTGGGGCTTGAAAGGTTGATGGATGATGAAAGTGCTGATTTTTTTGGGCGAAACTTTCGTGAGAAAAATGAAATGAAATTGCCAAGTTTTGGTGGTCAGATAGTACTAGGTGAGGATTGTTGGTTATGACGTGTTTTGAACATATTTTTCCATGTTTTTTTTCACGGTGTTTGATGACAGATCTTTCACTCCATGTGCCGCCCCCTCCGTTTTTTCCTTGTCGCAGGATTCGCGGCGTAACACAAAAGATACATCGAAGTCCAGTCAGAGGCAGGGTAGCCCCAAGTCTGCTGGTCAATCATCATTTTGTCCCATAAAAACAACCATTTGCAAGGTCCCCACTTTCGAAGAAATCGAACTACACGAAGGATTGAGAAGGTCACCACATAACAGATCTTACTATTCGGGCAGCCATTTGTGATGGTTCAAACCAGATATTACAATCTATTTTCCAGGAAGGGTATCATTCACCAGAGGGTGGAACATGTTGTTTTTCCCATGGTTGACAGGACAAGTACGAGCAGCTCGAGTTCCTCTGCCAGTTTTGCAAGTTCCAGCGAAACTTGGCTGGGTGATATTTCCGCAGTGTTAAGGGGGAAGGGCAGTAGGGGCTTGCATCTCTGTACCTTTTGAATTGGGAAAAGTTGGAAAAGTTTGTGGTTTTCCAATGTTTGATCTTCGCCAAAATTAAGTGGAAGAGGTTGAACATATTGCCAGAGATCCAATACCTATAACCATTTTGGGTGGACCCCAGCTATTTTGGTGCTCACCATCTGATGATACGTTTGGTTTTTGACCCATACCTTTGGAAGAGTCTGAAGTCTCCATGAATCTCCAATCCTCAGGACGAGAACGCACCCAAAGTGGCCTTGCCAAACAGTCACCCTGCAGATCTGGCGCGAGGTGATCTTCAGATTGGTGGAAGAGGGACACGATTTTTTGTGCCGATGCCATGGGCATTCTTCCTATAAACATCCTAAAAAATCACCAATTGGGTTGGGAAACATCTTCACAAATCGTCGAAGGTATTTTGCTGGGTGGCGCAATATCCCTCTGGGACCATCCATTGGTATTTAGGTATTTTTTTATCCAGCTATGTATTGGGAACTTCCCAATATGAACCCATCATTATCAGCCATTTTTCCGGAAATCCTCTAGATTTCCCGACCGATCCCAGGGATCGGTAGCCGGGTGAGCTCATAGGGATACCCATATGCCCACCAGTGCAATGATGGGACGGCAGTTTTTTTTTGGCTCAGTTGGACTATTTCAAATATAAATAGATAATATATATATAATTATAAAAGGTTTCGGCCCAGGGGTGATAGCTTTGCGACTACCGCTATTGCCCTTAGCCACTAACCATAGGGCGACGCTCCAAGCGCATGGTTGGACGATTGCTCGCAATTTACTTGTGGCTTGACTTT
>Ga0126342_10015930_pt1 | contig 13135 bp, 9 predicted proteins | sample Cyp1metagenome_FD_92528 | JGI IMG/M metagenome (GOLD analysis project Ga0126342, IMG submission 92528) | Coral microbial communities from Lord Howe Island, Old Settlement Bay, Australia - Cyphastrea 1 metagenome | ecosystem: Host-associated > Invertebrates > Cnidaria > Coral ... | reverse complement strand
GTTCGAAGTGCTTGCCACCGCCTAGTGTATCCTATTGTGGAGCTCTGGACAAGCAGAGATTTCTCGTTTGGACTGACGGGGCTGCGCATAGCCGCCCCTCAGACTCAGAGCCCGTGCGCAATATAGGGAAATCATTTCCAAATGGCCGCAAGAGGTTAGTGACATATTATAATTTACCCAGATTAATGGCATCGTTTTCTTGCAAGTAACATTTCATGTGCAGGATTTTTCTAAATGGGCACCCCTAGTGATCCGGGTGTAAATGTGTCTCAGAACCAAAAATAGTGAGCTTAAGGCCGTCACTCTGGCACGGGAAGAACCCCTTTGTGAGTGGGAGATGTTTGTCCAGTCAGAGTTCAGAAGAAATTCGGTGGGATGTTTTGGGATGGAAATTCGCAGAAGATGTTTTCTGGGTAAACCGTGGTTTGATTTTCCAATCTCCTTTATATTACAAAACCATCTAAAAGTTTTTTTTTTAACGCAGAGGTCTCCATTTCAGAATCTAATCAAGCATTTTTTCCCATCATGTCTGTGTTCTCCATCCCCATTTCTGGTGTGAATCTCAAACAGCCCTGAAGCCCTGCAAGCTTCGGGCCTCAACATGAAATCGATGGCATTCAACCAGGGGCAACTGGTCGCTCCTAACCACCAATAAGCCCTAGAGAGAATTGGCCCCGTAGCATGGTTGGTTTTACATCCCTTTTTGGATGGCTAGTTGTATCATTGTTCCTTAATAGATAGAGATCTCCAAAAAATAGAACAGGCTGGATTTATCACTATTTCAGGACTGACTTTATCTAAATTCTACAGTATTTGTTTTCATATTGTTGCTATGTTTTCGCGTATCATCCACTAGTCTTGCTTATTATCCCAATGTTTTCCTTATCATTCCCAATATTTGGGTGAATTTTCCAGAAGTACCATGGTCAAGTGTTGGATTACCATTCGCAATATTGGGGAATGGGAACATCAATCCATTCATAGGACTTCATCTACTTAAATCACAGAATTGGATGATGGGAACATTTACAGGAACCCCCATAAATTCCCATCTTTGATGATAAAAAACATGTAAAAAACCATAGTTTCCGGTGAAGATTTTCCCAAACAAACCAATCCATTGGCATTAATCACCATTATTCATCATTAATCATCATTAATCACCATTAAAAAAGAACAGGACACCCTCATATTTCATGAGGAAAACCATAAAAATAGCATGTTGATCCCCAGCCCGAGGTGCGACGACTTAACATCCGGAGGTGCTCCCTAGGAATGCCCCATATCTTAAGACTTAAGGAACATGGTTATTAATGATAGTTATATGGTGCATAAGTATGGTTAGATACTTAGAAAAAACTTAAATATGGGTGATAATCATAGTTATGGTTGATCACCATTATTGGTTCTATTTTACCATGGTATTCACCTTAAATATTGGTACACTTATTATGCAACTTACTGGTGATCATCATAGTTATAACCATGTACTACCATGTACTACCAATATTAACTAATGATACATCATACATGGGATGACAGGTTATAGCCATGATAATACTATGATAATCACTATCGTATAGTTATAACTATAGGTATAACTATGGTAATCACATGGTATATCACTATGTTATAGTTATAGTTATAGGTATAACTACCAATATCACTGAGGTGAAAACATACCTATAACTATAACAGGACTAGGTGATCATCAGCGTGGCAAAAAAATGCTGCGGCTCTAGGTGCAAGATCCAAATGAGTTTGTGAGGATCCAAGCGACCCTGGAAACTTGGAGCAAATTTGAAGCATTGCCATCTAAAACAATATGACAGAACAACAAAATCTCTATAATATATATTATATATAATACAATATAACATAATATAATGTAATATAGTATAATATGAAATAATATAATATAATATAATACAATACAATACAATACAATAATATATATATATATATATATATATTATAGGTATTTCATGGGTATATACCAGCTTTTTTTCTTCAGCAATCCCACTATTCTTGCCATCGTGCTGACCATGGGTATGCGGGTTCATTAAACACCGCCAATATATGAGTGGTTTATTATTGCTTTACTAACGTTGGTGTAAATGGTGAACATCACCCATATACAATCCATGGGAAATGTGTGAGATGTTCGTATATATATATGGCATATACCATGGTTATTACCCAGTATCATATAATATGCCATAAATTCCTTTACACTATAGATATATTCCATCATTGAAAATCATGACAATATACTATATAGATACATTAGATAATAGTATGATATGTATGATATAATATGCTACATAGATAGATTGTGTATACTACATAGATAAATTAAATATCTAGATATACAATATAGATACTATGCATGATACTATTTTAGATATATGTAATAATACTAATATCCTCCAGAATCTTCCAACTATATCCTTTATATGATTTGGTTGGTGGTTTGGATTTGTTTTTTATTTTTCCATCTGTTGGGAATAAAAATCCCAACTGACTTTAATATTTTTCAGAGGGGTAGGTATACCACCAACCAGGTAATAATGGTTAATGATGGTTAACAATGGATAATCCCAATAAATGATCCCAATAAATGTGTTGTGGATTATATATTCTTGTTGTTGGGATCACTATTCCAATAAGATATACAGTAGTTGGTGGTATACCAACCCCTCTGTTATAGATCCCAATAAATGTTGTTTCCCAATATTCCAATATTATAGATGATCTATTACTATATGTTTCTTATTCTTATTGTTTCTATAAAGAATATATATATATATATTGATAGATATATCACCTATAAACCATAGTTTCAGAGGGGTAGGTATACCACCAACCAGATATGTTACTATATACAATCTCATCATATAACCATATATATAATCACTATTATTGGTATTACAACCACTATTTCCATGGAATATATGCCCATCCTCCAATTATTCCCAGGAAGGCCGCCGTCAGCACGCGGAGCTGGACGTGGTGCGCCCCGTGAGCCAAGCGCGGCGCCTGCCGCGCGCCGCGGCGGCGCCGGCGCCGTCGGTGGCGCCGGGGCCTCCGGCGCCGGGGCCGGATGCCACGGCGGCGTAGCAATGGCGGAAATCCACGAGAAAACTCTGAGAATTTGGGAAAACATAGGGGAAAAGAAACTACTGGTTGGTTTGGAACATTTGGGAATAGTCACCACCAATATTTTGAAAATAGTCATCCCAATAATCACTATAACCATATATAACTGCTTGGTGGTGACTGGAACATTGGGAATAGTCATCCCAACTGTTACTCACTCCATGATTTTTCAGAGGGGTTGGTATACCACCAACCAGACTATTTTACGGAAAAAAAATATGGCAAAAGTCAAACTATGAGAATTTGCATGACAATTTGCAAGACATAGATGTGGGAAATGGATGGGACAACCTATGAACATGATTTGTTTTACACGAGGATGGCTCAAAACCTATGAAATAGCATCAATTTTGGGGGACATCCAGCTATATCAACTATTTTGATTTGAATGGTTTTGACTTCTATCCAAATATTCATTCCGACAGGGAAGATGATCAGTTTGGGCAAATGGAATAACAAAACATTTCCTAAGAATATGGGAAATATGCGATGAACAGATATGACACGTGAAGTATGGGTACAATGGGGATGTAATAATATAGGGAGAGATAGCATATTTCTGGGTTTACCTCTCAGACATGTCAGATTTATGTCAATTTCTAAGGAGAAAATGGTGGATTCCGAAGGCACGGTAACCAGGTCTCAGGTGTTGTGGCAACTCGATGCCAGCGCAAGTTCCAAGAGTTCATCACCAGTGGAAGATGTCGCAGAGAAAAGATGTCCAAAGATGTGCTTAGTGGTCCATCCCAGCTGGGAGGGGTTGTTGTAACTTACCACATCCAGACTAACCCTACTCTACTTATATCAACTTGGGTTATGCACTATTTACTGGCTGAGACTAACCCTACTTGCCCTACTGGTTAATAGCCATTGCTGGATTAACCCTACTCACGCCACTTACATCTACTTACCCTCTTTCTAACATGGCTTCTCAACTATTGAAGAACTGGGATGAACCACCAAGTGAAGGATACCGTCGCCTGATGGCCAAACCGCGAATCCTAGCTTGCTTCTACCTGGGTCGAGACTGATTTGGTTTGGATGGCCATGTTTGGCATTTTTATGGGGGAACATTCATTTGCTATGCTACTTTATTATTATTATTATCAGTATTTTTAAGTGTTATTGTTACCGTTATCGCTGTTGTTATTTGTTTGTCATTTACAAATTTATTTGTTTATATATAACCTCAAGATAAGGTTAGCCACGAGAACGACAAGTTGACTAGCCCTTGACTTTCCATGCGAATCATAAGTGTTCGGTTACTTTTACTCAGATCCAAAAAATCCTGGGGGTTAGCTGGCCCCCTCAAACGAAACGCCTGGTGGAAAGTTTTAGATCATTCATGAATTGAGGTCCCTTGTTGGGGGTAATGTCAACCCTGGATGAATAAACCCCATTTTCGGCTGAAATGACTATTGGAGGAGTACCGGAGTACCCCCCTAATTGTCATAAACCATGGTTAAGCAAAATCCGGGGTTGACATTATCTACTATGATCGGGGCATGGGACTGGGAAATGCATTTTTGTGGATTGGGCATTTCCCTGTTCGACATCGGAAGTACAGTTGACGATCAAAGATGTGGGTTGTCAAAATTGAAGACTCGGAAACCACCGCTGGAAAAGGGTAATCGTTAGGATCGTAAACCATTCACAAGATTCCACAAGTTACAATTCTGACTCATGTGTATATTATAGAAAGGATATTGAAAGACTTTGAGATCCACTAAGATTGGAACGGATTGGAAGGACCCGTCAGATCGATCACCGATCTTTCTCCCCGCAGCCTGATCTCTGACAGCGGCCTGGTGAAATTGTGTTTTCCACATGCTGCGTGAATTCCAGCGGGAAGCGCGGCGGGTGGTCAAGGTGCCTTGCTGAAAACGTCGGTTTTTGGTGCTGAAACAGCTGAAAAAATGTAAGCCATCCCAGACTGGCAAAGAATTTTTGGATGGACAGTGTCAGTGGTAAGTTGGCCCAAAAGCTGTGCGCTTCAATGGGGCCCATGACTTCACTGGACAGAGATGAAAGCAGGCAATTCGCAACATGGAATCTAAGGGTTTAGAAAAGACATTTATACTTTGCGGTTTACCATGTTTCGAATGAAAGGACCGCAGAAAACTGAGGTCTTCGACTATGAAGGTGAACGGTGCCTCGCTACTTTGCCTTTCTGTGCTGGTCGGGCTCCATCCTTATCGACCCTGGAGCAGGAAGCAGCGCGTGCGAAGGGCACGTCCGGCGAGCGCATGATGTTTCTGGGACATGGAAGTCTCCTCAAATAGGGGCACACCATTTTAGTCTTGAAACCAATGATTTTGGGGATCCTCCATTTTAAGAAACCCCCACGTGGATGTTTCAAACTCTTCTCTTCTCTGAACGTTGGATGGGTAGCCAGTTCCAAACAAACATTAGAGAAAGGATGTTAAGAATCTTGCATCTGAAGAAGGATTTAAGTCAATTTTACCTAGCCTAATGTTATCCCCGGATTTGCAACCCCCTCAGCCGTTTTTTCTTGGGGTGGTACCATTCCAGTAGTGGATTATCCGCCAGGGTTTTTCTCTCGTCCGGCATCAAGGTCAGTGATTTTTGGTCATGCCGTGCCGTTCATGTTTTCCTGTTCTCCATTTCTCATGTTTTTCTTCTTTTTCTTTCTTTGTGTGTTTCTTTCTTTATTTATTTCAATTATTTTCAATTGAGGGGCACTGATTGCATTGGTACTTGGTTGTTTCATGTTGTTTCATTGGCTAATCTGTCGACAAAATGGTTCCATTTTTTTCAGTTTACAACCTCGGACGGTGGGACTTTTTTCTAAAGGATTGAACTGTATGCAAGACCTCAAGGATAAATTTTGTTTTGGAACCAGTTTGTTTTCAAAGGATTTGTCCGTGACACTCTTCATAGAATGAACACATAGTCACATAGACATGTTTCCATCCTGGAGAAGAATGATTGAAAACAATGCCTGGCGGTGATTCAATCTGGTTTCTATTTATGCAATACAGTATCTGTCGAAGATGCGCACCCACTTCTCTTCTTTTCTTTACAGTCATACAATAATTTAACAACACAATATATGATTTATGATATACATTGATATACCATTGTAGCGAAGTGAGAGCCGCATTACTAATAAGTACTAATCATGGTTGAGTGGTTGAACAACACGGCAATTTGGAATCTGCCAGTTCTACATGTACTTTCCGAGCCAGGCATGTCCGAAACGCCGCACTTGTGAATCCAAAATCAATGGACATGTTGGGAAAATCAAGACCCGTGGCTTGTTGGTGGTTTCAACCTTAGAAAAGGGATGATGATTTTCAAGGGGTGGACATCACAAGCGTTGGATCAGGATAAACACGGCCATTTACTGTTTGGATAAACAATGGCCTTCAGGTTCCGCTCCTTCAGGTTTCGCTCTGAGTCCAAGAATGGTCCTAGCCTTGTTGTGGATGAGGGCCACTTGCAAGAGCATGCTCGCGAACAGCCTGGAGATCTGATGCTGAGACTCCGAAACCCTCCGCGAGTCACTCCAGGGCAAGACCGTGATCCTTCTGCCAATGAAACCGATGGAACCCATTTTGCAATTTTTGGCCCAGCAGGACACACGAAATTGAGAAGTAGACTTGTCATACTATCCTTCCACTTGGGACTGAAGATGCCCAGCTCCATGTTGGGTCCTTGAAACGGCTTCAATCATCGATGATATGGCCTCAACAAACCCTGGTACCCCTCAACAGCTCTTGATTCCAGGACACACCCCCTGCACTCGCGATCGTTTCATGCAGCGAGTCCATGAAATGCTACGCGAAGGGGGTTGGGATGAGAAGGCTCTGGTTTTCCCACCCTCTGCTGCGAGGGACGTCATGCGCATATTTGCAGCTCACAAGGTAGACATCTTGCAGACCAGCGGCAGCGTGGCACTGCAGAAGGCGTGGCATGCGCGACTTGGCCCATCAGTGGTGGGTGGCTAGGGTGCCGGGTCAGCATTTGTTGAGGGGTCCAGAAAATTGAAGTAACAGCCACTAAACTCATTTGTCCTGTGCCACATCTTCTGAGTAGTTTGAACCCAGAATTCCACAGGTATGTTGGCGGCGCTGCTGGCGCAGTGGCTGGCGGCCTAGTTTGGCAGTGCAGGCCATTGATCATCCGTGGCCTTACCCACGGCCTTCGCAGTTTCTTGGTCCACCGAAATTGAGATTTTCAGATGGGTTTGTCTGAAAATGGGGGATCCTCAAATTATGATGGTTTATCATGTTTATCATAATTTGTCACATCAAATGGCCATTTGGATGCGATACTTTGCAGACCCAGTTGGGGATGGCTCACCAAAACAACTCTATTGGCAGAGCTGTTTGGAGCCAAAGGATAGTTAATCTCCCTAGTTGAGGAGTCAACTAGCCCAAGTAGTCCTCGAGATCAATTTTTGGTACCTGTGGGCCCTTCCACCAACAAACACATGGCTGATTTCAGCCATGATCACTGCAGAGGTATCATGAGCGCCGAAGCGAGTGGAATTTGGGCCACACGTCTTGGGAGTGTTGCCTGTGGCAATGTGGCTGGTGCAGCTGGCGTGGCTGTCGGATGTGCCGTCTCGGCAGCGTTGCCTTCCATGTTCAAGCAGCGCTACCAGGTTGCTGAGCCTCATCCAGTGGTGAACGGAGGGAGCTGCTCAGAGCCCTAATGAGGGAGCTGTTGGGAAATATGGTTGTAATGTGGTAAAGCCACTAATAAACAATCCCAAATAGAGATTTATTATTGTTGGGACGATTTAAAATGACCCAAATGGTTTGTTAATGGAATGGTTTATGGCATTGGGTTTATCACTTTATCATACTTTATCAATATTCCCTTTTCAACGGGGAGCCAAGGAGCTACAACTAGAGTTTCCCAGCCACATTAGTTTTGTTTGACCCTTTCAAACCAACAGTCCTTGATCCAGTGTTAAACTCGCTGGGCGTATGTATGTCTGATACTGGGTTATATATATATATACATATACCATTTTTTTTTTCGCCACTTTCATGAGCAGCACGGTTTTCTAAACCACATGATCGTTTTGAGGTTTTCTCATATTTTCTCAAAAATCACACCTTAAACCATCACATATAAAATTGGTTGTGCATGGTTGGACCGTAAGTAGGTATGCCAATTTCTGGGTTACAATGATCCTCAGTTGCGGGGCATAAAAAAGCGTTCTCCATGGCATGTTCCCTGGCAATGCAGTCGATAAATGGAGTTTTTGACCACCAGGAAGGTATGCTTTTTGCATATCTCCTTGATATCCCTGGTAGATGTTACCATGTTACAGAAAAATCACGATTCTAAAGGCATGAAAAATCATGAAAAAAACATGTTCCATCTCAGTCCAGCAATCGAATGTGAGGTTGTGATGCAGCGTAGAGAAGACAAGCACGAGATCATCATGCTGGACTCCGGGGTTCCTTCTCGTGAGCTCCTGCTAGGACCGAGTCCGCGGGTGAATCGGGTGAAACACTGCTTCAATTTGTCCTGAAATCAATGGAGGAATAGTCGAACCAGAAAAACAGATGTTGGCACAAGGATTATTTATCGAAGATGGGCTATGAAAGTCCTTGAGCTATTCTTCTAGATACCCAGCTTGCATCTATTCAAGCGATCTCAACGGAATGTCCATCCTTGTTTTGACGATCTTCAAAATATCTTAGCAGAATACCCAGAATGATCTTCCGCAAAGAAGGCCGTGGGACCTGTGTTAGTCAGACAGGCCGCACTGCACTGCATTGGACAAGTCTAGTTATAGGATTCGAAACATCAAGAGTATCAATCAATTCATTTCTTCAAGGCACTGCCCTGGATCGGTGGTAGCTCACAATTTTGAATCAGATTACAGTTTCTTTAAAAAGATACCCTGTGTGCAATCGTGCCAACTAGCGCGCAAGGATGTGAAGCTGAGGAAATGCTGGCGAGCATCACGGGTCAGGTGGGTACCCATCTCGTCATAGTGTTTGGTTGATACGGATTCCCATGATGGGTGATAGCATGTGATAGCTATAATCCCAAATCAACCAGGTAGGTTAACAACCCCCCAAAACAAGCAAGCAACAGTTGGGTATTGTTCAATGGCTGAATTATGAGCACGGCAAGGACCGCAACGAAATTACTAGACTCGCAAAAGTGACAGCCGAAGAACTCCTTTTGCTTTCATGACAAAGGGGAGGCCAACACAAATCTGTAACTCTCTTACTTCAAAACACACAGACTCCATTTTCTAAAGATATTTTGGCTTAGTCAAAAGCTCAGCTTAGGCGATCTTATGCAATAAGCAATCTTAATCGCAATACAAACGACACTATAGGTCCCAGTTTCAGCAGACCAGGACCAGGACTCGCACCCCCAGAACGCAGGGAACGGAGTGTGTACTACCATGGAAACATCTTGGGTCTTGTATCATGAGCACAGCAATTGAAAAATATCCTGCCAACAAAGAGGTTATGTTTTCGAAATGCTATACAGATGCACCGCAAAGTGTTTCAGCTAAAGCAGGTTGCAATTTTCGCTTTCCAAATGGCAGGTTCCAGCGGCAAAACAGTGTTGAAACAACAAACTGAGAGGTTCCAGCTCCAAAATGCTGCAAACAACACATTGCAGACAACGAACATGCATCCAAACAAAGAGACCAAAGGAGAGAAGTCCCCAAAGAATTTCTCACCCATGACAGATCGCGTTGAAAGAGGTCACAGAAGGTGTCAAACTATTTTCGAGTCTTGGTCTCAAACTATTTTCAACAGAAAGGTGATCAAACACTTGGATATCTTGGATGTTTTTCCATCGGAAAAAATCTCAGCTGCCTCTGACACGTGATGCGAGGCAGAGTTCAAACAGATGATTCGCGACGGTGCCTTGCTCGAGCACCAGAACAGGTTGCGGTCTCAAGCAGGGAATGGTAGGCAGAGGCATCGGCCTGGGCATGTTCTGTTGAAGGGCAAACCTGGAACAGGGAAAACCACCGCCGCACGCATCTACGCAACTTGGCGCGGATTCGGGGTCAGGTGGAAAGAAAAGCAAAAGGAAAGTATGGGCAGATTTGCACATCTTGGGAATGCCAGAATGGATTGTTGGTTCTTGCGTAGCTGGCCAATATCACCCGAGTTAGCATCAGCTAGCTGGAGTTCTCTTGGCAGGTTGCATTTTAACTCTGCAGGATGCTACGACCCCTTGGGCCGTTGTCATCAGTCATGTTCTCCACAGATGTTCGTACTGCTACTGTAGCATTCCTGTTTTCCCCGCCAGTGTGTCAATGCTGGGTACCCTGCTGTTTTCAGCAGCCTTTGGAGCCTCCTAGCTTTAGAGGGGTCCTCAGATTCATATTTACCCTCTGGTAAATTAAGATGGACCCTGAAAATCACTAACTTTTAGTTGAAACTAATCTTACAAACCCTATTTGCCAGGGTTGTCATGTTAATTTACTGGAGGATAATATTTTCCCAGTTCCTGGCACTCCGAGGCAAGCATCTTGTATCACCTGGGCCTCATCCCAAACAACCGTCTCGTAGAAGTGCAACGTGGCGATTTGGTTGGACAATATATTGGGTTGAGACTTGGCATCACTAGCAACTAGACCACCTCAAGATCGTCTCCTAGACCAATATTTATGTACGTACCGCGTATACATTATGTATGTAACTATATGTATACATATATATATATATATTATTGATTGTAATGATTGTGAAGCTTAAGAAGGTTGATAAGCTGTGAAGCTTTCCACTTGTTGTGTTCTCCGGGATTGATACTGTATCCATGGGATCCCCAGCGGTAGGGGTTATACCATCAGAAAGTTACAACTCACCAAGTTTGACACTGAAGATGACGTGATTCTTACCCCAGATGCCCTTTGCATGTGCAAAGCTTGGCCTGACCGAGGACGGAGCACAAGACGAAATGCAAAATTCGTGAAGCGATGGGTGGGGTCTTGTTTGTGGACGAGGCCTATCAACTTGCAACTTGCATTGTTGGCTGGTTAGTTGAGCCATTAATATGGTGGGTCGAACTATCTGGTTTATTGTGGATATAGGCTATGCAGCTATACCGGGGATATCTCTGAAGGAACCACTATTCCATGGGAAACAATGCCATTTTTGATGGCTCAGCGTCGTGGATCTCTCACCCATGGTCCAAGAAGAAATGGTCGGCTCTGTTCGCGGTGCTAGGTGCTGCTGCTCCTGCTGCCGCTTCCTCATTGTTATTCCTTTTCTTTCTGGAACACATTTTTTTATATACTGCTTTCTTGTAGTTTTGTAGTGCTTTCTTCGATGAATTCATAGAACTTTTTGAGTTCTCGGACTCCTCGCTTTCTTTTCATTGCTGCCTTGTTCAGGGGTGTTGAAGGCGTGACACGGGGTCCCCAATGTTTAGATGACCGTCCAAGATTGGTTGCGACCGTATCTGATCGTACATGCGCATTCTTGATCGAGCTGTATCGCCGCTTGAGCAGAATTACTTTGAGGCCAAAAGCATCTAGACAAGAGTGGAACTCCATGTTTTGCTACTAAACATTTCCTCGTGTCTTGCAAGGGCTATTCGTGCTATGGCATACCCTTTCCAATTTTCTATCCATCTGTCTAGCAAGTTGCTCTTTTAGTGACCTCACCAAAAAATAGCAATTTCTATTGGTCATGTAGTGAGTGACTTTAACATCTTTACACCCCAACATATGGGTTGAAACTCTAGTTGCATGTTGGACCTGCGACTCATTATCCGGAGATCGGAGATCTAGACCCGCAAATCAAGGTAGAGCGTGGAGCTTCCGACGTAGACTTTGGGAAAAACGCTTTGGAAGAAATCATGAGCGTCATGGAGAGAGGCGATCCTGTGATTGTTTTCGCAGGCTACCCAGATAGGACTGGCTACCCACAACAAGCCTCTCCAGCGATTCCCAAGGGCACCCAGAAAAAAGTCTATCCAGCGATTCGAGGCATCCCCCATTAGGCTCCATGATTTCCTTCTCTAACTTGGTGGAAAAATCCAATCCATAGTATGAGGGGAAAACATACTAAAATAAAACCGTATGTGCCATGGTCAAGAGTTGGGTAAATCCTATGTTAGGAAATGATCATATCACCATGGATAAACACGGAAAAAGGATGAAAAAGGGATGAACATGGCCAGTACAAGCATTCTCAATAATGGTGGGATGGCCATCCCTGGTCCCATGTAACTTGAACCCATCACATCTTGGGGATTTTCCCATTACGCCGAATGTTCCACGGCCGAATGTCGCGCAGGATGGAGACATTCCTGGAGGCGAATGATGGTCTTAAGAGGCGGATACAGCACACCTTCACCTTCCAAGATTTTTCCACCCAAGAGTTGGCGCAGATTTTTCTGCGCAAGGCGAAGCAGGGAGCTTGGAGGCTCAATGAAGTCACTGAAGAGGACAGAACAAGTTGCGCTGTTTTTTTTTTAGCAGTTCTGGGAAAAGGTCACGACGGGGTAACGTTGAATCCACTTTGAAGAGTTATGCCACCTGCAAGTTGATCGGCTACTTCGGGTTTGTCTGAAAAATAGGAGATCGCAACTCCAATGTTATGAAACCTCACTGTTTCCCTGTATGGTGGCAATTTTTGGGTATAGAAGCATATCCTGTACCAGTACTTGGGGGCGTATCACAATTGGTAAGTGGGCAACAACCATACTACAACCCGGTTAGATATCGAATAACCCAATGATATATATATATATGTATGTATGTATGTATGTATGTATGTATGTATGTATGTATGTATGTATGGTAATGTAATGTAATGTAATGTAATGTAATGTAATGTATGTATGTATGTATGTATGTATCTATCTATCTATCTATCTATCTATCTATGTATGTATGTATGTATGTATGTATGTATGGTATGTATGGTATGTATGGTATGTATGGTATGTATGGTATGTATGGTATGTATGGTATGTATGGTATGTATGGTATGTATGGTATGTATGG
>Ga0126342_10015929_pt1 | contig 13136 bp, 12 predicted proteins | sample Cyp1metagenome_FD_92528 | JGI IMG/M metagenome (GOLD analysis project Ga0126342, IMG submission 92528) | Coral microbial communities from Lord Howe Island, Old Settlement Bay, Australia - Cyphastrea 1 metagenome | ecosystem: Host-associated > Invertebrates > Cnidaria > Coral ... | reverse complement strand
TCTAGGAACGTCCTCCCAGAGATGCTAAAATTATGCTCCTGGATTTTGGGCACTTAAGCTACCCAGAAAATCAGGGTCTCCCGACTCAGAGGTCTCCAAAAGTTGTTCTGTAGAAAATGAGGGTGTTAATAAAAGCAGCCTTTCATCAAAATCGAAGAATTTTCGTGCCAGAAAATCAGTCCTTCTTAGGGGGGTTGACCCCCCTGAAATCCTAGAGGAAATTCACACCGGTATGGTATATCTATTATATATATCAGTATATCTTGATTTTGAGCCATACCCACATCTCAGTGAATGCCTGGATTCGCAGGGCCTTGCCTGACGTCGAAAGGGATAATGGGAGAGGAAAAGACGATACCATTCTCGTCACGGTCCTGTCAAGGCACTGTGTAGCAAGATCCACACATATCCACATAAAAAATGAAGGGTAGTTGGGCAGCACAAACTGGGAAAACATGGGAAAACAACAAGCTACTAAAAGTTGCCATCTGTTCCCACAGTCGCTCTGCACCTCAGGCTTCAGCCGCGGCATCACAGAGAACACGGGAAAGCACGCCTGCCAGGAACTTCCGCTGCCATCACTTAGCACCAAAAATCACTCTGTCCGCCTCGCCGATTTTGGTATTTGTTAGCTGCACGGATGCCAGCCAGAAGTCATACTTGGTGCTGCTGCTTACTGCCTCAGATTTTATCCAAATGGAGGCAAGGTGGCAGCTTAGTTGCCACGTTTCGTGGGACATTGCACGTCTCTGCTTCAGCCAAGCTGCAACGAAGATCTCATCAGTTGGGACAACTTCTAATGTGATGACCTGCATGGCTCAACCAAGTCCAAAGATGTGAAATGCAATGGATAGCTGTCCATTCATCATTCCTCGTCCCAAGTCTGATTCCCACCTCTCGAAAGCACCACTGTTCCTTGTCGGAACACCAATCACCCAACTCCGTTTCCTGAATCAGAGGCACCAGCTTGGGTTTGAGAGTTTAGAATTTAGAACAAGGGTTCCAGCGGAAGAGCTTGCAGATTGAGTTCGCGGCTTTCATATTTACTTCCAACAAATGAGTCTGATTAGTCTGATTCAGAATCATGTTTTGCAATGTTGTGAGTGAGTTCACTTCATGCAATTTGAACAAAAGTTTCAACTGGGAAACACAATTTGAGGAGTGCTACAGGTGCCACCTTCAGCTTGTCATTGATGCGAATGGTGATGTAGGGACGTTGATCCTGTGAGCGACAGCGGAAACTGGAGGGATCTGGAGGGTTTTTTGCAAATTCTGCAACATCTCTACTACCCTCTGGTAATTTAACATAGCTATTGAAAATGGCCATTTATAGTGGATTTGCCCATTGAAAATGGTGATTTTCCATAGTTATGTTAGTTTACCGGAGGGTAGTTTAAAGGCAATTTTGACCCACACTTTCCCGATGGACTCCAACTCCCTGGGCCTGAACTAGACCAGGCCCTGAGATCTTCTCCACTGTTGCGCTGTGGAGGACAATGCTCAACTTAAACCTTGGAATACGTGGAATGTAACGTTGTTAAATCTTATGCAATCATATGCAATCAACATGTAATAGGCCATCGCTACTTTAATTTGATTAAAAAAAAAAAACTGTATGAAACAAAAAGCGAAAGTCGTTGTAAAGGGATTGAGAATTCAACTCTTGAGCCTACAGAATTCACCATTCTTGGACATCCCCAACTTGGTGCAACTATTGGTTGTTCTTTTCGTGTTTACCCAGTTTTGGTCATAAATCTCTGGATCGTTTGCCGGTTAAATCCCCGTCAGAACCGGTTAAATCCCCCCCATATTGGATGTCTGTCGTGGGAGGCCCTTAAGTGGCTGACGGTCGAGCGTTGGCGCTGCCTTTGCAACTGGCCTCACAAGGTTTTGGAAATGACCTAAAAGCAGCAAGTTGACCATCATAGATTTTATGATATGATATGATATGAGACGATTTGATATGATATGATATGATATATGATATATGATATGATATGATATGCTTGAGCTGGCTTTTGTCTCAGATCCCAGCCGCACAAGGAAAAGATCCACACTGGGCCCTACAGGCATAACCAGCCTCAGTTCATCTCAGCTCCATCCGCAAGCAAGGCAAACCAAATCAGACCAGTGACTGAGTGACAGACCAGGAATCCCAAAGCAGATTGCAACATTGGAGGGTGGATCCTGATCAGAGTGGGCCATTCAACATGCTGGGAAAGGCCCATGCAAAGAGAATGCTTTGGGTCATATTTTCCGAAATCTTGTGAATATGTGTGAATGACCTTTGTGCTCCAACACTTCTTCAATTTCTTTCTGACCACGACCCAGACTTCGGCCCAAACTTGACCTTGACTTCACTTGTTGAGTCCAAACACAAAATCATTCCCTCTCAGCTCCGATGCCTCACAAAAAACCGCGGCTCAATGCCAGGAGTTCATTCACACCAAGTTCTTTGAAGATTTATGTATGTAACATATGTAGATTTAAGGTTCTGATTTGCTACATGGACTGTCCGACTCTGCCTGAATTCTGAGCCAAGACAGCAGATAGTCGTCGCCAAAGTGGATAGTCTAGTGGTCTAGGTCTAGGTGCAACTTTCACTCAAGTGATGGGAAATGCCAGCTGCGGAATGGCCACTCTTTTTGCCAATCGGCATGGAAGTTTGGGGTCACTTCAAGACCCTGTCAAACACTCTTAAGAATCATTGTTGATCCTTTGACTCAAATTGCAGTCCAATTTTCGGCGCAGAGGCAAAGACTCGCAAATGTTGTGTCAGTCGCATGCCTGAAGTGAACATCCATGTCTTACCTGGTCTCTCTGGATCGCAGTGATTCACCCTCCAATTCACCTCATCTATGTCCGTCTGCTACAAAGGAATCTTTATAGTACGTGCCCTTCCATGGTTCCCACTCCCAGTATTCTTCCTTGCGTCTTGTGAGTATGAACTGCTCCGTTGTGTCAGGAGGCCATTCCCTTTTCTGGAAGAACAGCATTGAAAACAAGAGATCAAAACATTCCTTGCAGTCTTTGTCCTCTGAAATTCAGAGAAATATCCTCTCAAAGCCTATAAGCTTTCAACTTTGAAGAGAGCGGCGAAAGCGGGGTAGGAAAAACAAGACTGCCAGAGGTTGTGGAGAAGATAATCTGATACCATATGGTAACAATGGTCACAATATCGATCGAACTTTCTCAGCCCTTCGATTGCTAAGTCAGCTCACCACTGGAGGCGGGCCTCTGAAAATTCAGCTGTTAAAGGACCCTATGTCCCAGTCTGGTTGCTTTGTTTAAGTCTGACTTGGCTCCTTTCAGTTTCGCCAATCATGCTATGCCAACCATCGTGTGTGTCAACTTTCGGGCACCTCATCTCATTGTGCGTGCAGAGAATAGGGGCCTGACCAACAAATCTAACTCCAGTGTATTCATCTGCCACAACCGGACAGTCAAGATTCGCCCAGGGCACCTAGGCGTCGCCATGGCTGTTTCCCGCACCTGCCGGCCCAGAACCTCAGACACGGCGGTTTCTGCAGAAGCAGCTCGCTTTCAATGATGATCATGGATGATCATCGATGGTTATTGCTCCCTCCTGGCCCTTGTGTGGAAATAGTTCAACACCATACAGTACTTTTGCAGTGATGTCTGCAAGTGTGTACTGAGTGTACTGGAGAAGATGCGCTGCTGTGCTCTTAAACCATTTTAGCTCCTCAACAAGGTCGTTTCTACTTGCAGAACCAATGCGATAATCGTTACCCTGAAACCCAGTGCAGAACCATGTCAAGGGTCAGTGTAAAACTATCCTGTTTGGGCTGCCAACCATGCGAGTTTCCAACGACGGCGATGACCGTGATGTTGCCAAAGCCCTATGCAGCTGTGAGGCTGGACGTTGCTCAAAAAGTTTGGTGTGTTTGGAAAAGGGAAGTGGCCGCGGATTGCTTTTCCACAGTCCTCAACTTCACCTTGAAATGGCAGATATTCTTATAATTTCTTATATACAACTATTCAGCATAATGGACTCCATCTTTGATTATATAAGTCCCAAAATTTACATAGTGTGTCTTTCGTTTGGACAATGTGTCGTCTTCCCAAGATTCATGGATATCCTCCCGATTCTCTCATATCCTCCAGTTTTTGTGATACGAATTCCATTTATCCCCGGATTCCATCTGGAAAATCATGGGTTGTCCATGGATTTCTCCAACATCTGATCAACTCCTGGGTATGGGTCGAGACTGGGCACCCCGAAAATAGGATGTACACAATAAAAATGGACCAAAAATATGTGGTGAGGTCTTGACATTTAACCCATACCCACCATAGCCATTAGTGATCTACAAAGCTCACAACTTTGATGGTTGATCATGCTTCCTGTTTAAAATTGCCATAAATTAGTGGCATCCCTCCTTTTCAAACACACCCAAATTGTAGTTACATCCCATTACTGGATACCACCAATATTCCAGTAAATCCCCATGTTCCACCAGGTTAGTATCATATGGTTGGTTCTATATCCCAGTAAATAGCCCCACTATATTCCCATTAATTCCCATTAATCCTTGATGGTTTTTCATCATGCTAAATCCCTATTGATGGTTATATTTAGTTATCTCATGTTATATCCCCATCATGACATCCCCATGACATTCCCATGGCTTATCCCCATGATCTTCCCGTGCTGGGCGTAGCTCCATGCGCTGGGCGTGACATCGCGCACGACTGGTCCAGTGGACTCCTGGGCTGTCATGCTGTTGGGTGACCAGCGTTCTGCTTCACCACAAGAAACAGAAAGTACATAGCAAATGACAGAAAAGTAAAAACCCATTGAAATAATGCCAAAATATGCCAAATATTACTTGTCTATATATCTTGTTGGGGGCTACTATAAAGAAAAATCATGCAGGTTTAAGCAACAAGAATCACCGAGAACTCACCGAGTTCGCCAAAAATCAACGAAGGTTTTTATAGGGCCGAACCAGCAAAATCCGAACATTTTCCAAATGGCCTGTCATGGCAGGAACAATTGTTTCTGCACAACTACTACAAATCCGCTAGAATATCTTCGAAGATTGTGAGAGAAATTTGATCCAAACCCACATCTGTTCCTGCCCTCAGCCCAGGCGCACCACTTTGGAAGGCATTGTGGACTTGGTTGTTCGTGCATGCAGGCGGACACCTTCTTGCGACGAAACGGACCTAGCTGACTTTTGTCGTACTGGTAGAAGGTTGTATCCTGACAATTCCCCATGTTCATTCCCCCAAACATCGCCAAACATCCCCAAACATCCCCAAACAGTTTACATACTGACATACGGTTGGGGTCCTCAATTTTTCGTTAAGGTGTGTCCGCCTGTGGTGCTGTAGTCTCTCTCCATTTGTCTCTCATCATTTGTCTCCCAATCAGTTCATTCGTTTCCCAAGTCCAGGAGTGTTGTAGTTGTATCAAATGCATCAATTTGCCTTGAACAGTTTGGGGTCTACTGTCGATCTGAAAGTTCCCCGCTGATGCGATATGTCGTGGGCTTCTTCCCACACCTTGTGTTGTTGGTGTTGTTCCAGCACCGGATAGGCGGGAGCTCATCCAGACAGAGGTTACGACATGAGGCCTCACAAATCTCACAAGACAAGAGAATGATTCTGTAAGTCGGGTGGTTTCTGTGCAAACGACACTGGGATGTAAGCATTTGTACCAAACTTGGGACTCAAGTCCCCGAAATGGGTCTCTGTCTGTGGGGAAACCAATGGTTTTGTGTCTGAACATACTTGTTGCACCTATTACATGTGATTTGGGATTTGCAAACTGGCCCAGCTCATTGGCATGAAAGCAGCAGCCGTTTCCCCAGGCGGGTGCCTACTAGGCTGCGAAGCAGAAGAAGAGAGACGGCCACCAATGGGCGTGATCTGCGGCGAGGATACACAGTACCCGAAAGATCCAACAGACTTCCATGTTGCCTTTCTGACATCGCAGTTAAAACTGACTACAAAACAAATGAAGCCATCTTCAGAACTTAAACAATAAACAATAATAAACAGAATCACATTCCATCAAAGCTCTCCTGCTCAGTGAGATCATGCAGAAACGTGACAGCAATTTCAGATCCAGCCTGCGACCTTCTTGCTGACGCTTCAGTCGGCCTGCAGCCGTGAAGTCCGAGACGTTTTGAAAACAAGGTGTCTTGGCAACCGAAATCATGGTGTCTTAGCCCCCCAATGCCCCATGTCAACCCCTGATGGTACTATGGTCCATGGCCTGAGGACTGGACTGCAATGACAAAGGGCGTGTAAATCTTATCAATGAAATGCAAGCAAAGACATTCAGAAACCAAGTTACCCTTTTGAGGAAGAGGACGTATGAATACTCGGAATTCTTTCTTAGCCTTCGGAAATAAATGTTGCGCTCTTCAACTTCAAGTCACACCAAATTCCAATTGGAGCATCACAAGTCATCCCAACCAAATGCCAAAAAAATACCCATTCACGCAAGTGCAACTTGTCACTTGGATATGGCCAAAAATTGGAGACAGTCAGCTCTCCTTGCTGGTTCAATATTCTATATCTCCACATCAGACGGCCATCTCTTTGATTTCTCATGCATACCCGGCCTTTTTACTGAGACCACCATAAGATTCTTTGGTGACTATGCCACGCCTTGTGACCCGGCTTGGCGTGGCACCAACCTGTTCTTGGAAGGGAGGTTTCAGCTCAAGGGAGGTTCTTTTTTTCTGCATATTGTGTGGTTGGACACCTGAATACTTTCTCGTTAAAGTTCGCGACTGAATTCCTACTTCCTGCCTGCGAACTTGGAGGCTTGTCTTGAGTGCACTTGCCAAAACATTGTAGTTAGAAATCTTACACCAGATCTGAAATTAATTCCTCATGGTGTGGTGACCTCCCAGTTGTCGGTCCAAATGTGCTCCCAAACTACGATGGCCACTTGCCTCTGGCTCGGTAATGCTTTGAAGACTGCGGGACCTGCAAATCCGTCGCAAAAACTATGGCCGTTGCGAAGCTATACCATGAGCTCCCAACTCCTTTTAACTCTGGAAGTCCTACATGTCAGAGTCTACAAAATCAATGTTCAAATTGTTTCTACTTCAAGTGCCTTTTTCGCTGCCTCCCCCCCTTTAATCAACACGCGAGTAAGGTGCGCCTGACGAAAGCTGTTTGTTGACCATGGCCATTCCGAGGTGAAAGCGGCGCAGATTCATCTGGGTGCCGTGAGGGACAAACTCTGATGCCTTTGGGTCAGCACCAACATGGTCTATAAATCCAACATTCCCGGGGTTTGCTTTTGGAAGGAAAAAACACAAAAACAACATAGTTGATGTGTTCCGGAATGTTTGGACACCCAAATTCCTTACAGAATCTGAGATCCGGGCTCTTCGCCTCGCTCTCCAGCGTTTTCTCCTGAGCCTTCACCACCTCAAAAAGCTAAACCCTTAGAGTTGACATGGTGGCAACGCCAGCGAAATGAAATTTCCAGGTTCCTTCACAGGGTGAAGGCAAATTTGCGAATCACGGTGCACCATGACTGCAATGAAACAGAGAGTGCCAGAGCCCAAACGAACAAGGATGGGACTTGCTTGCAAGCATCTTACTACGCCTGCTTTGTTAGCTCAAACCCGGTTTAGCACACAGGAGTACTCAAAAGATTGAACAAGCAAATAGCCTGCAACAGATCTCTGAGCGTGGAACACTGGCAGGGGTCAGCCTTGAAGATGTCGCAGTCACAACTGGTCCACCTGCGTCTGGAAAGTAGCAAGCAAAGAAGGAGTCAAGCAGTGCAAAAAAGACTGTGAAGGTGCAGCCGAAAAATGCATCACTTGAGTCAAACAGTGCAAAAAAGACTGTGAGGGCGCAGCCGAAAATGCATTGAGTCAAGCAGTGCGAAAAAGACTGTGGGGGTTCAGTCAGAAATGCAAGATGAGGTCTGAAAGTGTTGCAACTCAATCGGTACTGCGATACGACCATTCACTCTTTTGTTTTTCTGCGCGCGCCCAAGGGTCTACTCCCGGGACATTTGCAAGAGGAAGATGGTACCAAAGTCGACGGCAACGAGGATGGTACCAAAGACCGAGATCCACCAAAGAAGATCTGTCTGCTACAGTCAAATGCTGATGCTACTCTCGAACGCAAATCCGAGAGCAAAGCCTGCAGCCAAGACGTGTCCCTCTCCCGTGGACTGATATCGTTTCACTTCTTGATGAACTTGATGGTGCAGTTCCGGTGGGTTGAGCCTGGCCAAGCTCTTCAGAGGCTCGTCACCTTTGCCACCTCCGAGGCAGCGTATGTTTGCCGTGTTTTCTTGGGCCTCCCAGCAGCTTCGAAAAACTCGCCCTTGACCTGCGACTTGGCTAGCCAATGCCCTCATCTCTTGCTGCATCTCCTCGGTCACCGATGACGCTGACATTGCTGCAGGGCTTCGAGGACCAAGGATATCCAAAGAAAGTCCTTGGGGCCATGGACATCTGTGAAGGAGCACCGACCTGCACATCTCCTGGGATCGTAGTCATCTGCGAGATGTCCACATTTGGAGCTGTTCCTAAAGTCACCTGCATCTCTCGAATGAACTTGGGAACAGCAGCTGCAGCCCGCGGAACATGACCTTGGCTCAGAACAGCTCGACGCCGAATCACTGGCGGCGGACTGCCTGAGTCAATCACCCGGCTAGCAGCCCAAGTAGGCGTACCACTGCACCTCGCCCATCTGACTGCTAATCAGTGGAGTGCCAGGACTGATGTTCAACCTCTCTCGCATGACCTTTCAAGAGAACGATTGTTCCCTGCGAAAGGGGACAAATCCGAAATTGCTTCTGGATATGCACGGCAATTCAAAAGAGTAGTGTGAAGGCAATTTAGCTGGTCTCATCCTGTCCATTTTGCCATTTTGGTCAGGTCCAATACTCTCAGCCCAGGAGCACCTGAAGTTTCACTCGGACGCCTCACCCGAGGAGGGACAATGTGCCGACGGGTCCTTGGACGGGAAACGTAGATCCATGCAAGATACAAGAGCACCAAGGGACAATGCGAAACGGAGCAAAACATGAATGCCAACGTCACGAGACCCTTTCTCCCAGCCTGGGCTGTGGAGTTAATCAGAGTAAAATATGTAATCAGTACGAGTCATTTTTAAAACGGATATATACCTAGCAGCCTTCCATTGCAGTAGATATGTGCTACAAGCATGACAAGGAAAGAAACCCTCAAACTTGGGACTTTCAAAATTATTCCAAAATTGCAATTTCATGTTCTGCTTCGGAAGGAAGAAACGCATGGATGAAGTGTCACCAACACTGGGACTGGGACGGCACTGATTGCATTGTAGTAGTCTTGGCTTCGGTGTAGCTGGCGCGGGCGCTGTAAGGCTGCCTCCGCGGGCCTCAACTGCAACATGCTGTGGCCCCAAGTTCAAAATGCTGCCAGCAATCCCGTTCAATTTGCATTCAATTACATTCAATTCAATTCTTGCAATCCGAAAATGCCAGAAAAGTAAAATCCTAGTAAAATCCTAGTGATCAATGACTCTTCTATCGTTTTGCAAGTATAAACCATGATATCCCATGGATATTCCATTAAAAATCACCATTTTCGATGCTTAAACCCCAGCTCTGAGCTCCCAACTACCCATGGGTGGCCCCGGTGGTGCAGCTGCACTGCCACTTCGAGAGACTCGAGCCATGCCCTGAGCAGAAAGTTGGCATTTCGACCATAATTATAAGAGGAAGACAATCATGATATTTATCATATTAATAGATATAAATAGTACCTATTTATCATGACAAATCATAATTAAACCAATAGAAGAGGGGAAATTATCAGAGAAACAAAAGGCACAGGTGCTTCCAATATATTCCAGCATATTCTGCAAAGCCGTCCCTACTGAGCTCTTAGCCAAAACGGTGCTCATCGCCAGCTGCGAGCTCAGGCGCGTGACACGTGGAGAGGGTTCGTTGCCACCAGACAGGCTGCTCACCTCAGCCGAAAAAAAAAAAACAGTTGCTTTCACTGATTCACCACCTCAAACTATGTTATATTGCTTGCCTGACGCTTCTCCGTGAGAGCCGACGGCTTGGTGCGAGATGATATTGCCTGGCAGCCGGCAGCCGTGTCTGGGGTGAGCATTAGATTTCCAAGAAAATGATACCAACAGCGTCTGCAGGCGCTCAAAACCATGAGTGTGGAGGAAGGCCAACTTATGTGCACGTTATCAGATAAGAATGGAACAGCAGCGCCTGAGAAGCAGTCGCTGGGGGCTGTCCCACCTCAAAAGACACTACTCAACAAAAAGGGGCCACAAATGACCCATGCAAAAGGCAGCAAATTGCCTTGCTAGAAGATCTAGAAGGACCTTTACACGTTGACTGAGCTGTCCAGGCAGCATGTCCAAGGCCTCCTAGTTTTGAGGCCATGCAGAACATAAGAAACATTTTTCTGACACGCGTGATGGCTCCGACACTTCTGGCCTTTTAGCTGAATCCGAGCCTAGCTGGATGAAAAGCCCACAACAAGTTATCGCCAAAGAACAAGCTGAGCTAAACATAAGATGCCCTTCAAACGAAAGTATTGATCACTTTTGTGTGCCTTTCTTTCTCCAGCAATCCCGTTTCAGGCCCGTTGTGTTTCGGGCTCTAGCACCTCCACGAAAATCGACAGCAAAACCGAAGCAACCAGCTGGCCGCGCCAGTGGTTTGCTAAGCTATACTCATTTCAGGCCTCTGCTTAACTCATTGGGTAGTGGCAAGGTCACACCCTCAGTTCTGTGCATGCAGAAAGCGCGCATGATGCTCCAAGTGTTCACCTTGGTGTAGGCTCAGGGTTTTCCAAACTTGGGGCTGACTTTTTTGGGTATTGGAATCCAGTGGGGAACTCCATCTTTCTTGTGGGTTATTCCATGTCCTGAGACTCAAATTTGCTGTTTCTGTGCATGTTGCTTGTACACGTGGTCTCCGGTGGACAGCAACTGATGGATGGAGAGATCAAAGGCAAAATGGTGACGACAAGGAAATTGATTCCATAAACATAAACTGCGATTTGCAATGCCATCATGTCTTGTCTGGTCCTCTCCGCCCACCACGGTCACTACAACTCACCTGCATGCCATAGCAACTCACCTGGTTTATTCTTTGATGTAGCCGTGGTCGAGGAAGATCCAACATCTTGTCATGGTGGTTTTTGTTTTTCATTGTACCCAACCGTACCTTCGTGAACACCTCCAAAATCCACAAATGATGTTGGAATGTTCACCTACAGTCTCTGGGCTGTTTAGTGCTGATGCCCATGGTTTGAGCATAAAACTGACTAGCCTTTACTCACTTGGACTCACCCAATCCATGCAACCCAGGTTCGAATAAAGGTGGACATAAAGTAATAGCTGTGATCATATCCAGCCTGCATCCTTCGGGGCACGGCACACATACTCGTCACACCCCTCCAAACAAACTCCGCTGTTCGGCGCAAATAAATTGCTACTCGGGACAACCAACCAAGGTTACATGTATTTTTACAAAGTCAAAAGAAGTTGCGATTGAAATGTTGTTCAGCATCAGAATCAATATCCTGCAATTTTCCAAGTTTTTTGACAATTCCCATTTACAAATCATAATTTCATAGTTTTCAATAGTTATCAACAAGTTTTACATAAAATATCCAGCAACCATATATATATATATACATTTTATTTAAAAAAAGAACGACATCACTTTTTTTCCAGTTGCTGTGTCTCAACTCCAGGCCTGAAAGTCACCGGCACCTTGGCCTTCTGAGCCGCCTCCATGAAGGCCAGGGGCTGCAGCTGGTTGACGTCACCCACCAGGAAATTGTCTGCCTGGAACAACTTGGCCGCGATGCGTCTGTTGACAAACATATGCCAAACATCAACATCATGTGAATCATGTGCATACATTTTTACCCCATGATTTTGCACTACGTATTTATATCCAAATATTGGTTTATATGTATTAATCTATAAACTCTTCTTCTCTGGCTTCTTGTCAGAGCTGGCGTTGCCCAACAGAAAACCCTGCGCTCTGTTGTAGAGTCTTACGCAGGTGACGGCAACAAAAACTCGCACCAATGCCCTTTTGCCAGTTTACTTGTTCAGCACAAATGCAGAGTTTAAGAGTTGGGAAAAATAATGTTGCAATCGATTAAATAGAAATCATCATTATAGACTTCCAGTAGCCAGTTTGCTCACCGTTTGTCTACCCGATGTGTGTGTGGACTGCCTTTGGCAAATTGGTGCCTGCTTTGAAGCGAAATTCCTTCATGGGGTCGTTTTTTTCCCATTTTGAAGACAGTTTAGTGTGCACATATCCAAACCGTTTGGTGAGCGTATCAATAACCTTTTGGTTGGTCCATGATCTGTCAATGTGTGCGGGTGGAACTCAGAGAAATTGCCGGCTGTTAGGTGTTAGCCTTTAAATATGTTTACAAAAAGTTGGGGATATCGATATGATGGATATATAACACAGGTAATTGGAGACATAAATTGGCAATGTCACAAACAAAACTTGGGGTTGACAAACTGACATGACGGTCTATGCACAGTATATATAGTCAACTGAAAAGGACTAGTATCGCACCGTGTCAAAATAATCAGACGCCTAGGACTCCGCATTCAGAGTATCCAAGGGGACTAAGAAAACCTGAAAACCGTCAATCTCACTCCAGCCGCAAAGGACATTAAAAAATTCAAAAATTGGAGGATCCAATACATGGGTTGTCCGAAAGCGGAATATTCCGAATTCCATTGATTCATCATTTTCCCCAAGAACGTGGCTATAACAGGGTTATGTATATTTTGTGTATGTATATATATATACATATATTTACTTATTTATATATGTATGTATATGTATTTGTTTTATATGTACGTACGTACGTACGTACGTACGTACGTACGTACGTGTGTATGTATGTATGTATATATATATATGTGCATATGTGTGTATGTATATGTAAATACATAAACATATATATATATATATATGTATGTATATTATATATATACACCCATATATAATATACATATATACATATATACATATATACATATATACATATATACATATATACATATATACATATATACATATATACATATATACATATATACATATATACATATATACATATATACATATA
>Ga0126342_10015928_pt1 | contig 13136 bp, 13 predicted proteins | sample Cyp1metagenome_FD_92528 | JGI IMG/M metagenome (GOLD analysis project Ga0126342, IMG submission 92528) | Coral microbial communities from Lord Howe Island, Old Settlement Bay, Australia - Cyphastrea 1 metagenome | ecosystem: Host-associated > Invertebrates > Cnidaria > Coral ... | reverse complement strand
GTATATATATATATATTAGATATATATATATATTAGATATATGTATTAGATATATATATATATTAGATATATGTATATGTGATACATGGATCAATGCTATGGCAATAGGTGCCCCATGGATGACGGCTGGCCATGGCAGCCATGGAGCTGAGGACGGCACCGGCAGCACAGCAGCCGCCCGCATGTCGTGCACCAAGGAGACCCCAGCAGCAAAGGCGGCGCCCTCGAGGCAGGCGTTGGTGGCCTAAGTCTCCAAGGGGTTCCCATTCGTCGCCATAGCACTTTCAGAATAGTGAAAACATGTGACAATGATAAACCATCCAGTCATCACCATTTTTGTAGGTCGTATAAACCATTCCCAAATAGGTGGTTTATTAAACTTATGATTGGTTTATCTATACCATTTACCTATTCAAAATAGCCATGTTAGTTTACCAGCGGGTACCAGGAGAATTGTCACAAGAAGTCATATGGCCTATGGCTATTTATGGCTTATGGGAGACGGCTGGCTGATAAAACGTGGAGCCAGCACCCACAGCGCCCACAGCACCCACAGCACCCACAGGTGTCTGGCCCAAGTGTAGGAAATGACGTTCTGCCGCACTTCCGCCTGGCGCCACGTGTGGAACAAGTGGCGTTTTTCTCGTGAGCAAAACGCGGTGAACAAGTTTAAGATTGTACACCATTTTTGGAAAGAACTCAGGAGCCAGAAGAGCTCAGTCACAAAGGTCAAGAAGCCGAATTGGTGTATCTAATATATCATAAGGTGTTGATCAATTGGTGTATTAAGCTCAGTCAAAAAGGTCAAACAATTTGGTGTTGATCAACCACTTCTGCTGGCGCTGAAAACCAGGTGAGACATTTTTAGGCCAAACCAGGCCATCCATGCCACACGTGTTGCTAGTTCAACATGGCTTGATGACCCATTTGTAGACCCATGGCCCCTTGCCATTTTGCATGGCAAAAATGGAAAGCTTACCATAGACATCCATGATGATCCCTGTTGACCAGTGACATGATGTCCATCCGCATAGCCATTTCTCAGTCGCGCCTGGCACATCTGCTTCAGCACCCCCACTGCAGCTTGCCACCTCGCAAGCTGACTGATCGAACTGGAACTGGTGTGTCAACTTTCCGTGATTTTGGGGAGGAAGCTGGAACTGGTCATGTAAAAAGGCCCTTCTAAATGGTCCATGTTAAGGCCCTTTTATGTGGCCCAAAAAATGTCTCATTTATGGTGCTAAATTTTATGAGGACGATGTGCAGTCACATGCAGTCACACACCAGTGCTTATTATGTGGTGGGTTGGTTGCACTGATAACCACGACAAGTAGGATTCTCTGGATTCAAAATGGAAATGTCATCGGAAACCATGCCTGCTTTGCCATGCACAAAGAGGATCAAAGAGGGAGTTATGACCAATTTTCCCAAGAACCACTAAGAGAGTGGTCCCTCACGCACCTGCTGGCCCTCTGACATGCTCCAATGACCGTGTTGCAGCAAATGGTGTCTGCAGATACCTGGAGCATAGCCCAACCATTACCACCGGCCGCTGCAGCACCAGATTTTCTGTGAGGAGATTGACACGTTGATCCCAAAAAAAAAAATGGTCCGCTACAACGGCACCTTCCTGTACATCTGCAGTTCAATTCAAATCATTGCACATCCAGGACGTCCAATCTATATTGAATAATTATGTTGAATTGATTATTCATCCATATCCAATCCTTTACCCTCTGGTAATTTAACGTAGCTATTGAAAATGACCATTAATAGTGTATTTTCCCATTAAAAATGGTGATTTTCCATAGTTATGTTAGTTTACCAGAGGGTAAGAATACTAGCTCCAATCTCCCAGAGTTTCGCATCCCGAGCAGCCTCCAGCACGGTCATCGAACTCAGCAGGGCCAGGGCTTCATGCCACTCTCGGGCGCTGCAGGCTTTGATCACCGCGCTGTGATGTTGAACCTTTGGACACGGTGGAAAATCGTGCCTTCCCGTCTTCTCAATGAAACATCTGAAATGATGAATGATGGCAACCCAGAAGAAAGATGGAAAAGTAAAATATCCTTAGCATTTGCCTGCTCTATCTTTTTGGGTGGTTACTAATGAAATTATGTTACTATATTATACTATATATATAATTATATATATAATTACTAAATTACCCCATAATGCCCCAACATGCCCCATATATTGGGGCCATGCCTGCGTCTAATAAGTTCATCAGTCCAACTGGGTTGCCCCAGCCATGACTCGTCGGGCCACAACGGTCATACCTTTGGTCGCTACCCTAAGCCTAGCAGCCTCGGCCAGTCACTGAGGGTCATCATTTGGCAGCTTAGGCACCCCCAGCTGGCAGTTCTCTGCTTGAAGCTGTTCCAAAAGGTGCCTCGTGGGTCTTCCCGGCAACACAAAAAAGGCGGCAGGGCATGGCAGGGCTCAAAACGAGATTGGCTCGAGTTTTGTGACCTGCTTACAAGATCTTACAACCAAAAACGGGAAACATTGGGAAACGTCTCCAGCTATCTTCTGAGATTTGCCCAATGGGTTTCACCATAAGAAGCGACAGGACACCCTGCGCCTGGCTTTCTGCCCTTGTCGCGCCTGGGGACGACGAGCTTCCAATGGGTTCCCCTTGCAAAACCCCGGGATGAGATGATGCGGGATGTCTGCCCAAATGATCAAGTGAACCTCAAGTCCTAAAATTGGATCAGATTCCTTCAAGATGTTTCTAGGATGTTAAAATCCATGTTAAAAAATGTGTTTTTGGAAACTGAAAGCCCTGTTTTTTGGCCTGTTGTTGATCCCACGGTTTCCTGGGTCCTGCTTCCCCGAGAGAAAACTTCACAGCATCGGTGTTGCCTTCGCCAAGCCTTTCAACACTGCCAAGGTGTCTCCCGAAGTGCCCGATGCCAAGGCACCAGGCCTAGACCGAAAGCAGACCCCCTGTGGCCAGGTGGCTTTAAAGGATAACCTGGTTGGTGGTATACCTACCCCTCTGAAAAATATGAGTTCGTCAGTTGGGGTTATGACATTCCCAATATATGGAAAGTCATATATTAAATATTCCAAACTTCCAAACCACCAACCAGTAGCTGTTCAAAATTCAATCCATTTCCTGGATTTTTGTGGGCTCTACCGGTTGATGGTTCTGGCGTTGGATTCTAACCCTATGTTCGACCAACATGGCAATCAACATGGCAATGAAAAAGTCACAGCTCTGGAATAGAACAACCACCGTTTCAATCAACGTGCCCCAGTTGGAATGGGGAAACCACTGTTTCTACACCGATTGCAACTGATCCGATGATTCACCAATGCATCCAAATGCTGAAATTGCTGGTTTTGCCACACACCTCATTCCTCCGGCCCTTCAATGGCCGCAGCATCGCTGACATGCCAGACAGAACGGGTGGATCGTTCTACCACTTGGGCTATGGATTGTATAATTTCGTGTGTCAAAGATCTCATTGCTTCCCAGTTCCACTAATAAGGTTGGTTTACTGTTAGTGGTCCTAGTGGTCATGTATAGATTTCCATTATCCACCCCCCAAAAAACTGCTAAGCTGCTAAGAGTTGAAAAGGGAATGGTTTGGCTGGGCCTTGAAGATAGAACACCAAATTTGAATAAATTTGAACCATGATTTCAGCGGCATGGTGGCAAAGTCAGTGGCAAACATCCCAAAGTGAGTCAGGGGCCGCTTCAGCAATGGCAAGGGTCCCTTGACTTGGCACCAAAAGAATCAACTGCAAGAGGTGAGAGTACTACCCTCTGGTAATTTAACATAGCTATTGAACATGACCATATATAGTGGATTTTCCCATTAAAAATGATGATTTTCCATAGCTATGTTAAATTACCAAAGGGTATGTTTCATTGACTGGGCAAAGATGCAAAGCAATCAAAATCTTCCACAATGCCAGACATAACGTGTCCAAAGTGTATCAACCGACTGAAACACCATCTGAAACATCTGAAAACTGCACCTTGGTGCACAGTTGCTTCGGCCACCTCGGGCTTCTGCACAGGCATCGCTTCAACGGTTTAACATCCCCAGCAATAACGGCGCCATCCCATTAGTAATCCCTACGACAATACAGTGTTCGGATGCCTGGGGGAAAAGAATAAAAGCCACCTATAATAAAGGGTTCGCTCCGTCGGTTGGGTTTTAATTTGCGTACCATTTTTTCAAGCTTCGAATTTGACCTCAAATGTCTGAATTAAAGTCCCACAGGTCTGAACTGATCCGTTTCTTCATCTATTATTCATCTCTTGTTACAAATGTTAGAAAAAAATCGTGCAAAGGGGGCGGCCTCAACTACAGGGTCAGCCGACATCAATTAGTGTTCCATTCATTCATCGCAAGACAGTGGAATGGTAACATAACAAGAACAAAGAAAACAAAGAAGAAGAAATAACGACAGCAGCGACAGCAACAACAACAACAAGAAAAAGAAGAACAAGAACAAGAACGACAACGACGACGACGACGACGACAACAACAACAACAAGAAGAGCAAGAACAAGAACAAAAACACATAGTATATGTTCACTTTCAATTTGGCAATTTGTTTGGCAAGACTTATCCAAAGTCCGCAAGAGTAGTGTTTGGCCTCAACATTATTTGTGGCCCTTTAATGTTTAAGGGGGGTTGTTAAATTAATAGGCCTGTATAATTATATAGTTATATAGGATTCATGTATGGCTATGGCTATACATGCCTATACCTATACCTATACCTATACCTATACCTATACTCTCTCTCTCTCTCTCTCTCTCTGTCGGGCGTGACTGTCCGCAGCCTATACCTATACTATACTATCCTATACTCTGCATATGGAATGGTATTCCCCAGCTGATTATATCAATGATGGGTTGTATGTGGGTATGAACCCCTTATGTCGTGGTGCTGAAAACACCAATCTGAGCTACCCAAACTCGTCTCGACGGCAGAGAAAGCCTGGGAAACACGGCAGGCGCAGATGCGATCGATCCAAAGATGTTTTTGATCGTTACCTTCTGGTAATCTATCATAGCTATGGAAAATGATCGTTTCCTAACTGATAAAGAATCATAAATTATCTATAACTATATATTATCCATAAATGGGCAAGTGTCCATAGGTATGTTAGATAACCAAAGGGTAGAAAATTCTGCAAGCTATGGTTGGTGATATGGCTGTTTGATATAGATTCAGATAATATATATATATAATTAGTAACCATTGTTTCTTGATGATCTACCCATTTAGTTTCGCTGGTTTTCCCACAGAAGCTCCATTTAGTTCGGGGGTTTCCCAGTGGGCCATGGTTGAGTGCGACAGGGTCTCAACCAATATTCCATTACAGTACAACAGTAATTAATGTCATTACTACTATTCCACTATATCACCGTTCCTATTCTATCAACATTAATACAATGAATTTGATATGGTATGAAATAGTGGAAGATTACAAACATCAAAATTATCATAATATTAATACCCTCCGGTAAACTAACATAGCTATTGAAAATCACCATTTTAATAGGTACAACATCTATACATGATCCATTTTCCATAGCTATGTTAAATTACCAGAGGGTAACCTTCATGTTCTGGTGTTCAAAATCTTCCTCATCGGTCAACCGCCGCCTGAAAGGCAAAGCAGCAGCATACTCCTGGCGGAGCTGCAGGAAAAGTCTGCTCCATTTGGGTGTGAGTTAAAACCCTGGGGCCCTAGGTACCTTGAAATAGCTGCTTAGTGGATGTTGATGCCCAAAAATATGGTAATATTTTGGAGTTTTGACATGTTTTGACCCATCCCCATTTGGGTGTGTCTGAAAATAGGGGTATACACCAGCAATGTCTATCTGAACAGGGGAAACAATGATGAACCGAAGGATTTATGGATTTCCTAATTTCAAACCACCCATTTCTTTGGCATTTGGAGACTGGTCCCCGACCTTTGGACCTGGACCACGTTTGAAGCAAAAAGGCCCTGCTGAGGTGTTGCAATGCCAAAAAACGCCACTTCGGTAGTGACCATGATTGGAAGATCATTCCAGTTACCCTCTGGTTATGTCAAAATAGCTATGGAAAATGGATCATTTATAGATGTTGTACCTATTAAAATGGTGATTTTCAATAGCTTTTTGTATGTTTACCAGAGGGTAAGCCCTCAATTCCTGGCTTCTCCCCTTTGTTTCACCAGGACAGCAGTTTCATCCAGTTTCTATGTCTGATCCTCCAAAGAGATTGGAGAGACCAGCTGCTCTATGGAATGGGTAATGGTAATGGTAACACTGGATGGATAGACCCTGGTTGATGGATGGGGTTATCATTCACCCCCGTAATCCCTTCCTCCAATAAACTAAACCCCGCCCAAATACTAAAAACTCGTGTCCATCTCCAATTTTGGAAAATTTCAGATTGGCAAATTTGACTTTTAATTGCTCCCCTTTAGAAAACAATTTAAAAATAAAGCTACCATTTGTGGGTTTTCCCCCCTAATACTAAAAACTAGTTCACCCCGGGGTGTTTATTATTAGGGTCCGTCCGATTTTTTTTAAGTTGTTTATATTAAGGTTTTTAATTTAGTATTTGGGGGAAGCTTCGAAATCCAATTTTTGGCAATATTATAATTCCGTTATATAAAGAAATTTAATTGATTGAGATCGGAAAAAATAGTTTTTATTATTAAGGGTTTTAATTTAATATTAAAGCTCCCTAATAATAAATACCCCCCTAATACTAAAAACTACCTGCCGTGTTTAGTAATAGGGGGCGGGCGTTTAGTATTAGGAGGAAGGGATTATGATCGTTTGCCACTGGAATGTTCCCCGCAATTCACATTCAATGAATGAGTTAAACAATCCACAGTGCAAAAATGAAACGGGTGGGTTCCAACATGACAACTCAGCACACTTCGCATCACGGCCCATTTCCGAGCGCAAGTGTGATTTTTCCATCCACACTTGACGGACGTGTTCTTAGGCATGTGAGATCTTGTCGAAAGTTTCAAGCAAAGCCTTTAGCTCCAAAGTCCTCTTGTCCTGCAGGGGTTCTGAGGGATTTGACTGATTAACGACTATTCAACTACGAGTCCTAGCGATGTTTAACCCAAAACAAACATCATCAAAACATCAAAAAAAGAAAAGGCAAGGCAAATATATCCGACCTCTCCTGGCCCCACCAATCTCCACTTTTCGGTGCCGCCTCCCGCGCTTCCAGCAACAAGCTGCTCTGCACCAGTTGCATCCGTTCGGTCAGGGCCTGGAAGGCGCCAGCCTGCGGCAACAGCATGGCTAGACCCAGCAAGCACTTCAGGAGCGAGGGATGCTGACGTGGCTCCAATAGCCGCAACCTCGGCCGTTGGCCGAAACAAAGGGGAACCAAAACAAAGAAATGGAACAGATGGGACAAAATAGGATAAAATCAAGGGTGCTGAGGTTGGTCAATGGCAATCAAGTGAAAAACATGCACTTGCTCGACTCAATGCTTACCCTTCATTGGCATTGGTTTTCATTTCCATTTCTTGGTGAAATATGGTGAAATCCCTATGAAATCCCAGCACCTGTCGTTTTGAGGCCCTGCACCTGAGGCGGGAGAAGATGGGCGACTCAATGAGCATCACCAACTGGTCCAACTGCTGCAGAAACTCCAGCGTGGGATCAAAGCTCGCGAAGCGTGCTGTGAGTTCAGAGGCCAAGTCGTATTGCTGGGACCAGAGACCTGGGAAATTGACATTTGGACTCTTGGATCATGGCGGTATCAGATAGATAGATAGGGATAGATAGGCTACTTGATGTACTTTGATGTACTTTGATGTACTTTGGTGGTTTGATACCGTTGAAGATGGGACATTTAAAAAATTTTGGTGGTTTGAGACTGGAAAATCCTGGAAGATACTGACAAGTGATGAAGATTTCGACTTTGATGCCGAAAAGCGGCGAAGATTTTGGGACGATCATCCCAGCCATGGGTCATTTGATGTCACTCGCACATAGGGAAACGAATGGATTTGGGGTACCCCTCCCCCGGGATTTTTGGGATTTGGATTGGCACACTAGGGGGTGAGAATCTCGGTTAGAAAGGCTTCCAGCCAAGTGCAAGCAAGGAGACATAAGGCTAAAGCACTGGCCGGGTTGTGAAACCATGGCTCCAAGAGTTCCAGAAACAGGGGTTTCACCTCCTTCGCCCCAGTTCCACTGGTGCTGTTGGGCAGCGATGCCAACTGCAGCAGCTGGGGATGGGACTGGGATTCCTCCAGCAGTTCCTCTCTAAGCTGGCGGGTTTCAGCAGCTGTCAGGAGGATCCAGTTGAAGGTCTGGACCAACTTCTGCGCAAAGTCCTTGTTGGGCTCCTGCGATGAATAATATATGATTGCCTTATCTTGCCTTGAGGGTCGGTGGGGGTCCCGAAAAATGCCACATGATTTGATTGCAGAAACACGAGATTTCCATGGCATTCCTGGCTTGTTTCGGAACAATTTTGGATGTGGGAAAAGTGCCCAGCCACTTGCCTTCAAACATCTTCTAGCAGCATTAACCAAACATCACCTGCATGTACCCTCTGGTAATTTAACATAGCTATTGAAAATGGTGATTTATAGTGGATTTACCCATTGAAAATGGTGGATCTTTCCATAGCTATGTTAGTTTACCAGAGGGTACTGGGTAACTTACAATAACTTACACTTGTAGCACTGTTTCACCACCGCAGCCCCGGCGTTCGTCTCGCTATACGGCCACCCGAGCGCCGCTCCTGCTGTATGGCACGCGCCACCGTCACGTAGAGCCTCCTGGGGTCCAGATGTCCGCAGAGCTGGCGGATCATCAAACGGCCCCGAGACTCCAACATCTCGCGCTCGCTGGAAAAGACCAGGAGCAACCTGCGGGCGTTCCAGTGATAGCTTCATCGTGCTTTCTTGCTATGGAAAATGGATGAAAATGGTCTGACATCACATTGCCATATAAATGATATATAAATGATATATGATATAGAACTGAAGTATAGTTACTAGTTCGAAGTTGGATGACTTAACTATAGGTTCACTATGGTTCATCATGTATGCTATGAACCTATTACGAAGTCAATGGGGGCCCCGAAAAAGGTCATCCCAATGGAAGATTTTCCCTGAAAAATCGACCAAACAGATAGAGTCGGTACCTCCAATATCCTCCAATTTAGGTTCCTGACATGGCCATGGAATATACATATATCATATATACATATAAACAATGGATTGATGACCCTCTCCTAATATGGTCAAGATACCCCAAGGTTTGACCATGGCACATATATGTGACGTCACTCAGTACGCTTGTTGGGACTCATGGTGGGAGATTTATAAAATGCCATGCGAAGTAGTTGTGGCAATAGCTTCTTTGCAGAGCTGGGTGAGATAGCCCAACATCATTCAGCCCTACATCATTCAGCCCTTTTCCTACCATATCTATACCATACTATGGCTAACGGCTACCCTTACAAACCCCACCAATTGCTTCTTCATCGGCTATGAACCTCGTGTCAACCCCAGAAATTTATATCAGCTCCGGCAATCCAACATGGCAATTCCAGCATTTGGTTCGATGATGTTCCCCAATAAATCTCCAACAGTTGGGAGTTACATTTACTGGTTGGTGGTATACCTACCCCTCTGAAAAATATGAAAGTCAGTTGGGAGTATTATTCCCAATATATGGAAAAAATAAAAAATGCTCCAAACCACCAACTAGTTTACCATCATTTACCCATGTTTCATGACACCGGTCTATATAATTCACCATTCACTACCAGCCCCACCCCGACCCCCGGCCTCTCCACGATCTTCGTAAAGAGGTCCACCGGACCCGGGGCTCTGGGAGCGGTGAATGTGTCCACGCAGCGATCTTGGAAGAAATCTTCGATGGTCAACTCCTCCACTGGGTGAGCCTGGCCATGATCAATGGGAATTTCAGGATCCTAAAATGGAGCTACTGTACCATATAAGGCCATATTTTATGGGGATGTTCCCTTACCATATGGCCATTGACATGAGGACCGATCTGGGCAGCGACCAAAAAGCCATAGGAGACTTTAACCCAAAAATGGAGCTATGGCAACATAGGTTTTAACTGTGGTTTTGCATGCAAAAAACTGGGCGTACGGCGATGTCCCAAAAAACGCTCCAAACTTGGCTGGAACCAAAAACGGCGCCTCCATAATTTGAGCCATGACCCTCAGGGAGGCTATGACCACCTGCCAGCAAGGGATGTTTGCCGTGTTGGTCAGGTTTGCATTGTTTCTTTTAAGCAATCTATATATATATATGATGGCAATGATAATAATAATGATGATGATTATGATAATAATTTTCTGCTGTTTTCTATATGAGATGTCTCAACACAACATGCTGCCATAAAGATCTCTGGAGCAGAGCTGGGCGTCCCCATCAGCATTTACCCCATCCCATACCTGCCTGGTCATGGGGATGCATTAGGTTCTCAAAGATGGGCATGAACAGCTCCTGGCGAGCGGGTTTCGACCCTTTGGATCGATCTATTCTCATTATTCTCCTCTGCATAGCTAATTTGGAGATGGAAATAGTAGACTTTCGCCCAACTTGGAGATACCTTCCCATGGAAAACAAGGGTGTCCCACTACTACGCTATAGTTTGGAACATGGTAGGCCGAGCACGCCGAGTTCTGCTGTTGGAATGTGTACAGAATGAGTCAGAATGTCAACACACACAACTTAGGCCCTACCAGTCTTAACCTCCCATCCACCTGTCCTTCATGGTTTCCTTCTGCAACATCTGCTGGGGGCTATCTGCCAGCAACAGGCAGATCCATTGGAGGCACGCCACCTGCACCACCACCAGCCCGGTGGGATCCTCGCTGCCCGTGGCCGCGGCTGCGGGCTGCCCCAGCTGACGGCCCTCCGGGGGCCGCAGCCGGTTCCGAAGCTTCGTGACCAGCTCGGTCACGGGTAAACCGTCCCCAAGGGACCCGGAGAGCTCCAGCAAACTGTTGTTGAGGTCCACTGCCATCTGGGAAACCTGCGGAAAATGGATGGAAAATGGCCCACTGAGAGTCACCGAGACCACTGGTGTTTGTTGATCTTTTTGGGGTGGATATGGGGGAATGGAGTCAGATTGCCCGAAGTCGTACGGTTCTTAAAGCCGCATTGGTTGACGGGCCGGGCATGGCCTCGGTCTCTTTGTCTCCGATGCAGTCGAACACACCTGAGCAGCAAAGCTCAGCAATGCTCAGCAACTCACCCTTAAATATCCCTAAATCACGTAATCCCATCACCTGATGTTGAATGCCATTCCAAATTTTCTAGATTCTAGATCCAATACTCAACCATCCGATAGCATCCCCCATCGAATTTCAGGGGAGACGTTGTGACCCTAACTCTGTAGGTTACAAAAAATATTCACAAGCTTGGGGCTATAATGGGCTATACAATGAGGTTGCTGAGCTCCATGTTTTCCCAAAATGGCCTTAGCTACAAAAAACCAATTCATTTTCAACAACCTTGAAAAACGGATGAGCTTAAATACTGTCATGTTCTGTCCCTACGAAATGCCCGGTTGTTTTTGAAAAACCCTTCATTGAGGCATACACGTTCCTTACAAAATGCCTCTGTTGTTTTTGAAAAACCCTTCATTGAGGCATACACGTTCCTTACAAAATGCCTCTGTTGTTTTTGAAAGCCAAGGTTTGGATCATGTTCTTTTGCTACAAAATGCCCATTTGATTCTGATAAACCCTTATGAAGCTCATCATGTTTTCTTACAAAATGCCACTGCGATTTTCATGATGGGCTAACATGATTAAAACGATTCCTTTATTAAAAGAGATTCGCAAGTTTAAGCTACAAAATCTTGGGCCTGGATTTCATGTCACGGTTAGCCTGACTAAAATGGAAGCCTCTGTAGGCACAAGGCCACAAACTTTGTCGCTGAAATTCGTGAGGAGGTTCATCCCTATCACCGTCCACTGTGGTGCCTCCAAGTTGTGTTTGTTGGCTGAAAAACACCCCATCAACTATGGATATATCATGATTCCACCACAAACCCAAGTTATAGTAGCTTATAAACCAAAATTGGCTATCAGAAATTCTAATATCTTCCAATACTTCTAAAATCCAAAGCTTTGGTGTAAAATATCTTTAAATCACTTGTAAATAAATCCACTTCTTAGATATGTTCATCTGTCCAAGCTCCAATAATCACTAAAATCACTAACCTCCATTTAATATTCTTTAATAGTGTAGCAACAATTCTAGATATTTTGAGTGTTTCTTCATGTTTCGACATGTTTGTTACCCTGTTTCGACCCGCCAACCATGGCGCCATCCATCACGTCAGGCAGGCGCTGCGACCAGCCGTTGTGCCAGGCCATGGCCTCCCCTTCGTCCGTCTCCCGCAGGGCGAAGGCGGACGACGCGCTGGACGACGCAGCGCAGGCAGCGCCAGCAAAGTTGGGCGTCAGCTTGACGTATTCGTAGAGCCAACACAAGGAACACAGGCCTGTGGGATCCCGACACTGCCATTGGCTGCCATGGTTACCATGGTTTATATGTTTGGAATATGATGAATGTTGATTTTTAATTAAGGTTTTCCCAACCATTTTCTGAAAAAGTGAAGATGTTCTGAATTTTCTATATATGTTTCACTGTCCCATGTTTCCACTGGAAATTCCAACTGTTTCAACCAGCGAAAACCTAAATATGTTTTTCCCCAACAGCAGAAGCTTTGGGGTCTTCAGCCATAGTAAAGGTTTCGGAGCAGACCGGAGCAGCTCCAAAACCCATTCCCCCAAGGTTCCCAGGTTCCAAGTAAAGGTTCCCAGGTTCCCAAGTAAAGGTTCCCAGTTAAAGGTTCCCAAGTAAAGGTTCCCAGGTTCCCAAGTAAAGGTTCCCAAGTAAAGGTTCCCAAGTAAAGGTTCCCAAGTAAAGGCTCCCAAGTAAAGGTTCCCAAGTAAAGGTTCCCAAGGTTCCCAAGGTTCCCAAGGTTCCCTCAAGGTTCCCAAGGTTCCCTCAAGGTTCCCAAGGTTCCACAAGGTTCCCTCAAGGTTCCCAAAAGGTTCCCAAAAGGTCCCCAAAAGGTTCCCTCAAGGTTCCTTCAAGGTTCCCTGCAAGGTTCCCAAGTTTTCCAAGTAAAG
>Ga0126342_10015927_pt1 | contig 13137 bp, 8 predicted proteins | sample Cyp1metagenome_FD_92528 | JGI IMG/M metagenome (GOLD analysis project Ga0126342, IMG submission 92528) | Coral microbial communities from Lord Howe Island, Old Settlement Bay, Australia - Cyphastrea 1 metagenome | ecosystem: Host-associated > Invertebrates > Cnidaria > Coral ... | reverse complement strand
GTATGATATGATTTGGTAAGATTTGGTATGATTTGATATGATTTGATACGATATGATTTTGATTTGATATGATTTGATATGATATGATTTGATATGATATGATTTGGTAAGATTTGGTATGATTTGATATGATTTGATACGATATGATTTGATATGATATATGATATGATATGATATGATTTGATATGATATGATTTGGTATGATTTGATATGATATGTTTTGATATGATATGATTTGGTCTGATTTGATATGATATCATATGTTTTGATATGATTTGATATGATATATGAGTTGATATGATATGATATGATTTGTTACGTTTTGATATGAAATGATATATATATATATATATATGAGGTGATATGATATGATTTGATTTGATATGATATGTTTTGGTATGATTTGACATGATATGATATGATTTGTTACGTTTTGATATGATATGATTTGATTTATTTTGATATGATATGATTTGATATGATGATATGGTTTGAATTGATTTGATATGATTTGATTTGGTATGATTTGATTTGATATGATATGATCTGATATGATATGAAATGTTTTGATATGATACGATATTATATGATTTGGTATGAATTGATATGATTTTATATGATATGATAAGATATGGGGGTTTCCTAAAATGGGGGTACCGCAAATTCCCAAGTACCCACGATATTTTCGGATCCATGAAATAAACCAATCCTTCTGGGGTGCCTGAATGTGTGGAAACTTCAATAAATACTGGTTGGTGGTTTGCATTATTTTTCATTTTTCATAATATATGGGATAATCCTTCCCATTGACTTTCATATTTTTCAGAGGGGTAGGTATACCACCAACCAGAATAGATACTGATTGATATAGAACTTGGTATAGCCCATGAAAATGGTGGTTCGCCACGCGGAGTGAATGACTGGCCACATCCGAAGGGCCTGGCGACATGGCTTGGTGTCAGTGGCAAATGGCCTGGCGACACTCAATATCGCCGGTCGATGTGAAGATATTTTACGCCCAGGTAAATTAACATAGACCCTGACAACCTCCATTTATAAGGGATTTTCCATGGCTATGTTAGTCATAACCAGATGGTACCCCCCTAGTAAACTAACATAGACCCTGACAATCACCAATTTTAAATGGAAACTAGTCTTCCAACCCCGATGACTGCCAGGGTCGAACTGTTAATTTACCAGAGGCTACTAATTCTTTCTGGATTGTTCCACTTATTCCTTTTTTCGTTTGGCTGTTCTATGACTATTTTTGTCTGGCCCATGTCTGCCGGTTTCGGTTTGTCTGCACCAGAAATCTTCAAAAAGTGAGGGATCCATAAGAATCCGTGAAAAATCATGTTCCAACATCAACATCCCATCATTTTCCCATCATTTTCCCATCACATTTCTGTGGAAATATCAAACATTAGGCCATCCCATGGCCCTGAGGCGTCGTCGTAAAACCAGCGGTGCCATGGTGCTGCCCTTTGCTGAAAAGGCCGCTCTGAAAATGGAGGTGATGGGTACCTACCATATATAAGGCCTATATAAGGCCTATTTTTTAGGGAATATCCCAGCAAAATATGGCCAGAAATATGGTACAGTACCTCCATTTTAGGATCCTGAAATTCCCATTGATATTATGGTTTATACATGTGTATCCCACTGTTAATAGGGTTTCAACCATCGGTGGTGCAGGATTTCGCAACCAACCACAGTATCAGATATTATGGGATGCTAATCTTCTAAACTCCAAAAAGAAAACTTGTTACACTTCTCGATTTCCAGTGTAGGACGACTAGATCATCCACAAGGACAAATCCAGAAAAAATGGGGGATTTGGGAAACCCTACGAAACATTTTATTGGTATGATGGGTAGACTTTATTTATAATTCAAAAATAGTTCTAAGAAGATCCAACGAGTTATGACTTATGATTCATTAACTTATGATACTCATGAAAGTCGATAGGTGTGGGAGAATCGAATGGGTTTTCAACAACGGTAAGTCATTGAAGCTTAGATAACAAATTCTCAATGGCTACGTTCAGTTTCCGGAGGGTAGAGGAAACATCGGGATTGAAACTGGTGAGTATTTGGCTATAGTCTCGTCAACCACCCGAATTCAAACCAATGACTGTTTCGCATGGTTCTCTATCCCATTTAATTTGTTCCACCCGGTTGAACTTGCAAGATGTCTTGCAAAATATGGAAAGCATCCCCAAACCCGATATTTCTGGCAGGGATCCAGTTTTTCTATTTGACACCACTTGGAGATGTTCAGCATTAGAACACGTTCGTTTATGGCTTCGATTTGCTGAATATATATCCAATTTCAATCGGCCAATCCACCATTTCGGTTGAATCTGCTGGGAAACATATGTGAGAGCAAGGGTTCCAATCCAAACAATGTACCTTCTGGTTATTTGTTACATAGCCATGATGGCCCATAGAAATAGATGGTTCACCTAGCTATAAAATGGTGATTTTCCACGGCTATGTTAAATAACCAGATGGTACTATTGGAAGCTGGATGGTTCAGAAATCCTGCACCACCTTGTTTTTTTTTCAAACCTATAAATTACTCTCTGCTAAACTCACATAGTGAACTGGACAGTCACCATGTCGTTTCTAGGTAAATCAACGACCTGAATGGCAATGTTTAATGTTAGTTTACCAGAGGCTAAATCCTCCATTTTTCCAACGTTTGTTTTTTTTTTTAATTACCAGAGGGTAATAAAGAATGCTGGTTGGTGGTTTCGAATATTTTTTTATGACTTTCCATATATTGGGAATCATCATCCCAATTGAATTAATTGACTAAGTTTTTTCAGAGGGGTAGGTCAACCACCAACCAGAATGAGATGTTGACATCCCAACTGCTGCAGTTCCATCAACGCTGCCGCCAGGAAGACTTGACTCAACGGCCAGTCACCTCCCTGCCGAGCTCCACCGGTGGCTTCGAGAGACGCCATGAAAAATGACCAGCTTTTGACGTAAGGAAGGTGATGATATAAAATGATGATTGACAATGATAAACCCCATGGTTTATCATCGTTTTTCATCATTGGCAATTTAGAACATTACTATATATAGATATATGTATTATATATATAGACTATATATAGATACATATACATACATATGTAGAACATTACTATATATTTAGAACATTACTATATATAGATAGATATATATAGATACATATAATGGTGATAACGCGAATGTGACTCTTACGATTTTGGGGCAAAGGACGGAACTTGCGCATTTTGAGAAAAGTGACCTCGGCCAAGCTCGGCGTTTCTCGAGGTGGTCCCCAGGTGGTTTTTCTGGTGGTCCCTCTGGTTGGCTCTTTTTATTGGGGCCCCCATAGCTATTTATAGCTATTTATAGATATTTATAGTGATTTAATGGGATTTTATAGTGATTCAATGGGATATTAATGGGATTTACCCTCTGGTAATTTAACATAGCTATTGAACATGGCCATAGAAATAGTGGATTTTCCCATTGAACATGGTGATTTTCTATAGTTTTTTGTATGTTTACCAGAGGGTAGATAGGGATGTTTTTGATGCTTGACCCATGGATTTGCCATCTGGTTATGACTAACAGTGACATTCACAGTTTGCCATGGACCATCCACCCATTTTATAGCGAACGGTAAACCATTGAACCATCTATTTCGATTAGGGCCATTGCTTAACCATGTCTATGTAACAGTCATAACCAGAGGGTAGACATCAGGGATCATTTTCAGACACCCCGCTGTGAATTCGCCAATCTGAATGTGATTTGCCTAGCTGAGCGGGGAGCAAAACCACGGCCAAGCGAATATTTGATAGGGATTCGTTTGTTTTTGGTTGCGGGATGTTGTGGGTCAATAGTGGGATACACACCTGAAACCACTTGTTTTTAGATATGTTCAGTGGGAAAGGCTTTCCATTTTGGGTGATCATTTTGACCCATCCCCCCCGTGGAATTCTTCGCGACCACTGGAACTAATTATTCAAAAGTTGACGGCAAAAAGGACAAAAAGGACATTGCCAAGTGGCTCATTTTTAAGCCCAAGTGGCTGAAATTTTAGGGGAACAGCCGTTTTTTTGATGAAAATTGGAAATCTTCAGCCATTTTTCCAAGATCAAATTGATCATTGGCAAAATTTTAGGGAACAGCCATAGGATGATCATTTTCCCAATGAAAATTGGAAATCTTGCCATTTCCGGGGGGTTGTAGTAGCTTCTATACTTCAAGGATCACCCAGCTGATGACAAGGGGGCTAAGCCACTAGCCGCACTGGTTACCCGGCCTGGTAAACATACAAAAAACAATGGAAAATCACCATTTTATAGCTGGGTAAATCAACTATTTCGACTAGGCCATTTTCAATAGCTTTTTGTATGTTTACCAGAGGGTATCTATGTATAAGAGAATTAAAGCTTACTTCTCATACTTCTGAACCAAGAGCTGACCAAATCTGATCATAACCATTGTGCGGCCACAATCTACTTGCAAAATGCATGTCTTAAGTAGATGAGTAGGCAACAAATGCAAAAGATGTCCAAGTGGTTCGAAATGGTTGTTTTGTTTCCTGAACACCAGGCATTATGATGCATTATGGGCATAGTCATAAGTTATCACAAGTAACGAAAATCAATGGATTGGCTTAACTTCCTGGTAATGATCCACTGGCGAACTAGGACAATTTCATCATCCCAGCAACCCCAATTCCAACCCATCCAGCAACCCATCCACCAAGGGAACATGTTACCCTCTGGTAAACATACAAAAAACTATGGAAAATCACTATTTTTAATGGGAAAATCCACTATAAATGGGCCATTTTCAATAGCTATTTTGACATAACCAGAGGGTAACCGGAAAATCCCATGGGTTTTTTGGAATATGCCGAGGCGAGCCGAGTTTGCCAGGCAAAGCCAAGGCGCTTTCTCTCGCGGTTCGAAGAAATCCCATGGGAACGAAACGAGAACTGGTTGAACGCCTGGCAATGAAGAGAGCCATGGAAATGCTGATGTATATCATTAAAAACATCATATATCATATCCATTTATTGATTGATGATCCACTTATCCATTTATGAAATTTATGATTGATGATCCATTTATGATTATTGATCCAAACGATTGATGATTGAAATAACCATAAGGAATGGAGATTTCCTGCAGCTCCAGCTTATTGGCTCAACCATTGGGTACCGACACAGATATTTTGGCGATTTGTGGTGCTCAGCAACGTTTTGCTGCTGTTGGTCTATCCATGGTCTATCCGATTCTATCCTAGTATTTCAAGCAGGTCGATATATTTCTCAAATTTCAAGCATTTATATCATATATCCATTTATCACACTTTGATTTTTCCATGTCCCAGTCCCAAAAACACACCATGTATAGACATGATGCCGGTGTGAGGGACATGCGTTGCGATTCCAACTCAGGCGACAGCAGGCAGTTGGAGCACAGGAATCAGCACACCTTCCTCCATTTCGGAAGACCAGTGCCTTGGAGATGAAGGTTAAAAACATTGGATATAATTAAGTGTTATTCCATAATACTCCATATAAATGAATATAAATACATGCAATTATATATACCATAATATTTCATATATATATATATAGATATGATATAACTTAATAGTTTCCAAACGGATGGGACATGATGGGAATGATGCGACACCAGTGAATTCGATCAAAATCAGCGTTTCAAACATACAGGGACGATTGAACTATAAACGCCTTGAGATTTTTTTATCAATCAGAATGATTGAACACGAAGATTCAGGTTGTTGTCCAGGTCAGTAAGTGGTTTATGTGGACTTTTTCCTATTTGTAGTTGATAAGTGGCCGCAAAACCTTTCTTGGGCAATGATTATATCTTATTTTACTACCCTTTATGTATTGGGGACTATCATAACCCATAAAAAATGGGGAATTCCGTTCTGGCATGACATAACTTGGGTCCCTCACAGTGCCTCGTTTCATTCTGGACGATCCCAGATGATGTTCATTCATTTTCATGGCAAAAGTACTGATTTTGAGTGATAAATTCACCAAACTATAGCTGGTCAAGATGACCAATCTGTCCAATCCATGTAAAAAGTTGATTTTCCTATTAAAATTATTAAAACCTTCGTTTAGTTCGGGGATTTTTTAAAGCCATGTTTGATGAAACTGGAGGGTATATGATATATTATTAATTATCCCAATTATTATATATCCTAATCATATTATTTTCCCAATTATTATCCCAATTATTATATATCTGGTTGGTGGTTTCAACCATTTTTTATTTTCCATAATATATGGGATAATCCTTCCCATTGATTTTCATATTTTTCAAGATGGTTAAACCATGTTAAAACCACCGACCAGATATATAATAACCATGTATATATATATATATATATGTAAATATTATTATTATTATATATATATATATTATATGCATCCTAATAAAATTATATAATCCCATGATCATCCCATTGTCATCCCATTAACGATTTGGGCAATTTTTGTGGACCCAGGTCCAGCTCCAGTTCGTCCGCGGAGAGCCGGCCCAGCTCAGATTGGTCGAATGACGACTGGATGATGATTTGGGGTAGATCTATGGGGTTTCCATAAATGGGGGATTCCATTAAATAACGATTAATAACAATAACAAGCATTAATAACGAAGGTAATAACCATTAATAAATATGGTAAATTATTAATAAATGGAAATATTCCAAAATGGAACATCCGAAAATCGACTGGATGATTTGGGGGTTTCGGAAACCTCCAAATAGCCCTATTTTAGGGAGGACACCCCCATATGACATAATATGAATTCTTACGAATGACAGTCTGGAATTGTCTCATTTTCCGGGTGGACCTGGCGATAGAGAAGTAATACGAATCTGGAATTGTGATTGGGATGATTGTCTCATGTCACAATTGGCTACCCTCTGGTGAACTAACATAGCAATGGAAAATCACCATTTTATAGCTGGGAAAATCCACTATTTCTATGGCCATTTTCAATTGCAAACTGTTAGTTCACCAGAGGGTATAGTTTGTTGTTTTAATTTTGGAGCAATGTTGGGTGTTTTTAGTGTAACGACGTGTAACGACCAAAGCCAGCACTGATTTCGGAATCAAGCTGTTCATCCCAGAGTAATGTGGGTAAAACATGGTAACAACCACCCAGTCAACTGGGAATGGTAACCTAATCCCACCGTCATAAAAATGCTGATGACTGGGGGATGGTTTATGATTGTTTTACCATGATTTACCCACATTACATTATACATCATTATACTAATTTTTACTATTTATTTCTTATGTACTAAGCGACATGTTTCGGATTTATTATCATTAGGCCTGGACTTTAGACTTCAAAAACTGGTGTAGCAACAAACAAGAACTATGTATGCCGGGAAACACATTTTTTTTGATATTTAACCTATCATTATTTAGTGTCGATGTCGATGTCAACAGCAGTTTCTTGAAATCGGGGACTCGGACCATCTGCCGAAACGGTTTGGAGGCCCCATTCTGTGGCGTGCGGGTTTCCACTCGTTTCCATCATGTCTGGGCACTAGTGAACGCCAAAACAGGTGAACAATTGAACCACAGCCGCGGTGTGGCTCAACATGTACCTGCAAAATGTGGGTGAATTGATACAAGGTGGGGCCTCCCAGTAATAAGTTGGTTTATAAATTGATTAATTAAGGTATATCCTCCAGAAAACCCTAGTTTTAACCAAGCTATAAAGGCTACCCGTCGCAACCCGTCACCTTCAGGTTCCTCAGAGTCTTCGTCCAGTGGTGGTGCGCTCGGGGAACCGATCGGCTTGCCCGAACCGACAATGGTGAGTTAACCAAGAAAAAAATGGGTGGTTTATGGTGGTTTAATGGGATTTATAGCTGATGTATAGCTGATTTATAGCTGATTTATAGCTGATTTATAGCAGATTTATAGCTGATTTATTAATCCAGGGTTGACATTAATCAATATAAATCATTCTGTTTTCGATTTTGACGATTTTGCTAAACGACCAGCTTACTACATCTTACTGGGGTAGTACAATTGCAACAGCAGTTTGAATCATTTTGGGGGCAAACCCCTGATTGGAAGACACATCCGGGGTCGACATAAAGGCAATATTCAGAAACGAGTAAGACTTGTAAACCTTTGACCCACACATGTTTTTTTCATCAACATTCTATCAGGTAACGGCAAAGTGGTGGTTTCATGTTTACTCACCAGATAGTTTTGAAGCACCATTGATCCACCAATAAAGCATCCGGACCGCTTTGTAATGAACATATGACATATATTATATATATACATTATATATATACATTATATATATATATACATTATATATATATACATTATATATATATATACATTATATATATATATATACATGTGGAGGTTTCCTAAAATGGATTTACCCCCAAATCATCCGTTTTAGTAGGATTTTCCATGAAAGAAACCATCCAGCTTGTGGGGATCCCCCATTTGTGGAAACCTCCATATGCATTTGCACATTTTCCCGCCCTCATGATTTGATTTGCACTGATCGATCGAACGATGCTCGTGAGGGGAATTTACTGCCATTTAGTGTACCTTAAAGGGAAGTTAGAGCAACCCAATCTGCAGGGATTATTCAGGCAATCCAGGCATATTGATATTAGCCACAATGTCAACCCTGGATTAATAACCCTCCGAGACTGTTGAATTCGGACCCTTGAAGTAGCAAATCATTACTATCGGGGGTAACCCCTTAATTTATCAAGCAGGGTTTATGAATACGGATTGCATATTGTACATGATCTGATCGTAGTGATTGTCAACTGGATTTACATTAATTTCTGATACCAGTACAGTATTATCAATTTTTTACCTGTTCGTTGTATAATGATACCATTTGTTGTTGCTTGCCGATCTACATCATGGATTAAAGGTACAGAGGGTGGCAGGTTTTCCATAGTGTGAAGATCTCCAATAATTGCTGTTCACCATGGAAAAAACACCACAGTTCATCATATTACCCTCTGGCTATTTAACATAGCTATGGAAAAAGGTCTGTTTATAGAGGATTTATGATGATTTACCTATCAAAAATGGTGATTGTCCAGTTCGCTACGCTAAATAACCAAACGGTAGTTTCTCCATTTTTTTTGGGTCCTACAGTGTAGTCCTACAGGGTGATTCCAACATGGATTTTCGTACTCCACATCTGAATCTTTCGGGGCTTAGGTGTTGTAGTGGTGATTTGAAGCGCCATCAACCCAGGCATTGGTTGTTGAACTATCACTTGTATCACTTACTTTTGTTGGCAGCCTCACTATTCCCCATCTCCGAAATGGTGAAACATGCATTTTCAAGTTGTCCATTCCCATGAATCACTATGACTGTGCCATACATACCCGCTGGTAAACTAACAGTTTGCTATTGAAAATGGTAATTTATAGTGGATTTGCCCAGCTATAACATGGTGGATCTTTCCAGTTTCGCAAACTGTTAGTTTACCAGAGGGTAACCCGCCCCTAAAATCCACTATCAATCCCATTATATCCCATAAAAATCCATTATGAAACCCCCTAAATCCCCGTTCTCCCATGGTGTTTACCATGTATCTCATGATTTGTTGCCATAAATTCTACCATGGTCGTAACATGTCGTACAGTGGGATGACATAAGAAGATCAGCGGCGCCGGAATGCCGGGATGGATTTTTCACTTAAGGTGGTAAGGCAGGTGGCCATTTCAGGAACCTAACTTGAAGATACCCAAAATCTTGGTCTAAAGATGTCTAAAGATGTCTAAAGGCTCAATTTCAGGGGATCTACCATGAAAAAAAAACAACATTTCGATGGTTTTTTTAGAGAGTTGGGGTACTTGAGATGGCCTATTTACTAGGGCACATATATATATATAGATATGAAAATATGCTGAAAAATGGATGTTCTTCTCTGAACCATGGGATTTTGGTGGTGTTTCCCTGACATGTTCAACCCATCCATTGCCATCGGCAGTCTCCGACGACGAGATGCAAAAGATCGCCGCCCAGCCGCTGGGACTTTTTCGGAACACGTGGAAACTCCCATCGTTTTTTTTGGGGAATAGCTGAGATACCAGCATGTAAAAGTCCATGAAAATCCATGAAGAAATCCATGAAAATCCCATTTCAATTGGAATAGCGCAGCATTTTTTTCTGGACACCTAAAAATTGATAGGATATCTTTGGGACCATTGAACACCTATAATTCATGGCAGATTTTTGGCTGTGATGTCCTGATGATTTTTGGTTTCCTGAAAGCCCCAATCTGCATGGCATAAATGGCATGTCTTTATTCTTCGGAACACACGTGTGACAGGTGCGTCAACATGCGTTGACATGTTGACATACCCTCTGGTAAAACTGTCATAACTATGGAAAATCACAATTTTTAATGGGACAACTCACAAACAATGGCCATTTTCAATAGCTATGTTAGTTTACCAGAGGGTACGTCAAACAAACATCTTCCACATTTTTTTGTAGGTTCTCTTGAGCATTTTGCAACATTTGACAGCGATTTTGATGCATGTGAACACGTTTTCGTGGTCATGCATGTGGCCAAAATGCATCAGCCAACGGACCCCGAAACGGCGACATTATATGACATTATAGGGATCTGCAAAAACATCTAAACATCTATTTACCCTCTGGTAAACTAACATAACTATAGAAAATCACCATTTTTAATGGGATAATCCACTATAAATGGGGTATTTTCTACAGCTATGTTAGTTTACCAGAGGGTAATTGTAGATTTTATTAATATTTATTACAACAATCCTTCATGATATCCCCTTCATACACCACACATGGCCCCAGGAAAACAGCCCAGCTGGATGTTTCCAGCATGTCAGCTCGGTGAACATGAAGGGCTCCCATCGATTTTGCCCATATGTTTCCCATCATTGTCCCATAATTTCTCATTTTCCCATAGCTTTCTGATATGTTTCCCATACATTTCCCATAATTTCCAATTTTCTCATGAGTTTCCCATGATTGTCCCAGAAATGTCCCACAAACTTCCAAGGATTTTCAGAGAAATCTCAGGCTTCACTTCAACGTACGTCGACAGATGCTGTTCAAAGCTCCCAGTCGGGCTAAGGCTCTGGGGCGGCTCAGACTCGTTTTTTGGTACCCTCTGGTTTTGACTGTTACATAGCCATGGTTTTTCGATGGCCCTAATCGAAATAGATGGTTTACCGTTCGCTATAAAATGGGTGGATTTTCCATGGCTTTTTTATAACCAGATGGTAATTTTTGGGAATCTTCACGGGAATTTTAATGGGCTTGGACCATCCAAGGATATTGTTTGAAGGGATTTTTGGCGAGATTTTCGGGAATTTATCAATCTAGAATTGCATATAATGGCTGTTTTTTTTGTTTCAGAATTAGATGGTGATAATATGATTATGGGAATATAACCAATGATAATACTGGTTTAATTATAATTATTTACTTATTCACGGAAAAAAAAACCGCAAGCCTAGAAACGGGATGATAATCCCAATTGACCAAAAAAACATCACATGTTTAATACTCAACCAACATCTAGATTTAGTTGTGGTAATTTGTTGTGATTAGCCCTCTGGTATTAAAGGTGGCGATGACAAAAATCCCTATAAATGGAGGCTTTAACGGGACGATATTCGACAAAAAGGGTGGATGTTCCATTGCTACTTAAGTATGTTTGATGACCGGAGGGTATATATATATTAGTTTCAACACTTTGAAACCATCTATTATGAGCAGTGCAGATTCGAGCGCGACTTCACTATTTTTCGGTTTCGATGTGTATCAATGATGGTTTAAATGAGGACGAATCCCAGCAAGACCCACCTTTTCAGGTCATAGTGAGAACCTCACTAGGACGGTTAGATCATAGGACCCATGGGACCGGGGTTTGTTGAGTAACTGAACCCAGGTCGGGTTGCTGAAAAAACATCCCAACAGACCATTAGAGGGGCCACATGGCTTTGAAATGTGGCAGGGTACAAGCAACAAAGAACCGTCAAAGGAGTAAGAAGCGCGGGGAGTAAGAAGCAAAATTTTAGTTTTCGAAAAATTAAGGACCTTCACCAGCAAAAACCTCTGACACTAAGTTGCTGAGTCCAACCCACCCAAGATATAAACGATTCGGATTCCACAAAGGTGTATTGATGATGTACATACCTGGGCCTTTTGCATAAAGAACGAATAGGGCAGAAGGTAGTATATCTTCCCACGACTGTGCTTCCGTGATACTTGCAACCCTACTGAAAGTTGGGATGGAAACTATCATGCAGAGGGAACCAAAACGTACTTTCTACCGGAACCCACTCTATTTTGCATAAGTGCAGGGTTTTTTAGCCATATTTTCAGCAGAATCATAGCCTGGGCCGTTTGCGATATGGATCAAAACACTTGGGACCCTCATGAACAGCTGGCTGTTCAAAATCATTGGCCCCCAAAGATTTGGAGATTTTTCATGGCTGAATACTGAGATTTTCACCAGATACAAATCTGCGACTGGCGACTCAACATCTGGTTTTCAACATAGATATCAACTATAAATATATATATATATATAAATGGGATATTTTGGGATGATTCTCACATGTTTTTCTTATGATACGTCTTTTCTTATCACATTTATGTTCTTCTCATAGCCTTTTTGGGAATAGTTGTTGCATGTTGGGATGATGATCAGAATGTTCAAGGATATTTGATATATTACACGGTATATAAAACTATACACAACTATATATAACTACATATAACTATATATAACTACATATAACTATATATATATAACTACATATATCTACATATAACTATACAAAATTATATATAAATATATATAACTATATATAACTATATATATCTATATATAACTATATATATAACTACATATAACTATATATAACTACATAAAACTACATATATATATATATAACTACATATAACTACATACAACTATATAAAACTAAATATAACTATATATATAACTATATATAACTATATATAACTATATATAACTATATATAACTATATATAACTATATATAACTATATATATAACTATATTTTTTTTTCT
>Ga0126342_10015926_pt1 | contig 13137 bp, 12 predicted proteins | sample Cyp1metagenome_FD_92528 | JGI IMG/M metagenome (GOLD analysis project Ga0126342, IMG submission 92528) | Coral microbial communities from Lord Howe Island, Old Settlement Bay, Australia - Cyphastrea 1 metagenome | ecosystem: Host-associated > Invertebrates > Cnidaria > Coral ... | reverse complement strand
CAGAAAAATGATAAATTTACATCTTCCATGGATGGCCAAACATGTGTGCAACATCGAAACCATTGGAATTGCGGTTTCATGCATTTTTGGTCGTTTTGTTGACAACTAGAAAATGTCATAATTCACTGGAGAACCATGGACGAAATTAACATCACACCTTTTTCATCTTCACGTCCACAAAGGCTTTTTGAAGCAGTTGCTTGGAGCGAGAGCACCATTGGTCTTCTTCACGGCACTATATTATATTATATAGGTAATTTACAAATAACAGAACGCACAGAACATATCTGTACCAACCACCTCCCACGGCAGATCCTCCAAGTAGCCACATCCTCAACGTAGCAACGTAGCAAGATCCTCACCGCAGAAAGATCCTCAACGTAGCAAGATCCTCACCATAACAACATCCTCAACGTAACAAGATCCTCACCGTAGCAACATCCTCAATGCAGTAACATCCTCATTGTAGCAACATCCTCAACGCACTCCACATGACGTTATTACCCCACCCCCCAACCCCCCCCACCCCCCTTCTGTAAATCAACGATACTTGCAACGTAACAACAGCTTCAACGAAGCAACATCCTCAAGGTTTCAACAAGTCTCAATCCAACGCAGTCCACATGACATTATTACACCCCCACCCCAAAAAAGGCAAGTCCCCCCAAAAAGGACAAGCCAAAAAAGGCAAGTCCCTCCACAGCCGCGAAGTCCAGGCCAACTAGCAGGAGAAGACAAACTGGAGTAGTCAGTCAGGCTGCAGAGGGCCTTGCTGAGGATGAGGAGGCAGAGAGCCAGCCTTGCTGAGCCAACTTGAACAGCTGCGCCAAGAAATCGAGGACCAGGTAGGAAGAAGGCCACCTACAAACCTGAAGGCAGGTACAGTTTTCGCAGTGCTGGAGCTGGCAACCTCCAAGCTGGCAAGCTCCAAGCTGACAGGAGAAAGAAGGTTGTCACCATCTTAAGGGCAAAAAAGAAGCCAAGCAAAAAACGCAAAACACCTTATGAGGACCCCGAGAACAAAGTTTTGAAAGAGGAGGGGGTGGTGGTGGTGAAAGAAGAGGAGAAGGTGGAAGCCAGCTTGGGCTTCTAACCCAACTGGCCACTGTGCTGAGGAGAGGAGGCCTCAGCTGAGGCAGGCAGAGGAGGCCTCAGCTGAGGCAGCGGAGGCCTCAGCTGAGGCATTGACGAAAGCTGCTGAGGCAGCTGAAAAGGCACAGAACACAGTTGAGGTAGAGGAGGGCCCCCCATCTCTATACAATAACGACGTTTATAGTACATGACAAGACAGAGGGTTCCTGGAAGCTCCGGGGAACGCCCAGCCTTGACCCTTAGCCGATAATATATATATATATATATACATACATACATACATACATACACACACACACCACATTTTGACCATGGCGCATAATGGGTGTGTTTTGAAAATAGGGTATACCCACAACAGGCCCATTGAATAGGAAACATGATGATAAACCATGTTTTCAAACAAACCCATTTTTGGGAGCATGAACGGCCATTTGCTAGCTATTTTGATGTTCACCATCAGGGGTCTTGACATATCCGGACCCATTCCCATGTGTTTGTTTGCATTTTTCAGGATTAGGATGCCTTAGGTCTTAGGTGCAAGAATAAAGAAAATCAATTTGTCAGCAATGATGAGCAAGACACTCATTTCATGGTCTGAAGGAGAAGCCAAATGGGTTGACGACCCTGGTCTATAGCACAGATCCTCAGCAATTAAAGTGTTCTCAATGGTTTACCCTCCAGTGAACTGACATAGATATGGAAACGAACCGGAAGCCCCTGGTTGCTCTATACCTTTGAAATTGCTGGAAGATATTCATTTCACAATCCATTCACCAAGCAGTAAGTAAGAACATACCATCCCTTATTCGATAGGATTATACCATTTTCGCCCCGAAGAGGGGGATATTAATATATAGTTGTCTATAATATTTACATCATCCCACAGTATTCATTAGCATGATCCACTACGATCCACTACGATTTAGATTTTTGTTTCAGATCCTCATCCCAGGTCCTTCCAATCTGAAGAAGATCTGAGATTGTAGTGGATAATGCCAATAATTATAGACAATCTGGGGTAATATTATCTACCAGTAGTACCGCACAAGGCGGTGGCGGAAGTTTCAAGGATAGGACACTATAGGAGGGGTGAGTTGTTGTGATGCATGGATGGCAGAGCGAATCCACTGATGGACCGAAAGGTGGTTGGAGTTGTGCTTTTTGGGGTGGCTGCAACGGTTGCAGTGGTCACCTCACTCACAACTCCTGGGTGTAGTGTGGTGTAGTGCAGTAGTTGTAGTCGCAGTTGTAGTTGTAGTGGGGTTGATGCTGTTGAAGTGATGTTGTAGTAGTTGTTGTTGCGGCTGCAGTTGTAGTTGTAGTTGTAGTGTAGTTGAGGTTGTAATTGTCTTAATTTTAGTAATTGTAGTAGTTGCAATAGTTGCGATTGTAACTGTAACTGTAGTTGTAGTTGCAGCGCAGTTGTAGTTGTAGTGTAGTGTCGTGGTAATTGCTGTTGTAGTCGTGCAGTTGAAGTTGAAGTTGAACTCGTTGAAGGTTGTTGCAGTTGTAGTTGCAATTTCAGATGCTGTGGCGCTTGTAATTGTAGTTGTAGTAATTGTAGTTGAGGTTGTAGTTGTAATTGAATTGTAATTGTAATTGAAGTCGTAGTTGTGGTTGTAGCTGCAGTTCTTGTAGTTGAAGTGTACTTGAAGTTGTAGTTGTAGTGGTAGTGTAGTTGCAGTTGTTGTTGAAGTTGTAGTTGCAGTGTGGTGTAGTGCAGCTGCAGTTGTCTATCTATCTGTCTATCTATATATTTGTTTATCTATGTGTTTTTCTGTTTATCTTTCTGTCTAATCTACCTAATCTATCTAACCAACTTATCTATCCATTATCTATCTATCTTATCTTATCTTATTATAACTTATCTTATCTATCTAATCTAATCTAATCTATTTAATCCATCTTTCTATCTATCTATCCATCCATCTATCTATCTATCTATCTTTCTATCTATCTATCTTCTATCTATCTATCTCCCTATCTCTCTATCTATCTTTCTATCTATCTATCTATCTATCGGTCTATCTATCTATCTGCAAGTTTGAAAACGAAGCTATTCTGTGAGACCTCCTCATCTTTTCAAGTTGACAACATCAAAAAGGCAGCATTTCTGCGAGACATCCCTCAAAAATGGAAAGTTGAGTGCAGAGCTGATGGCCTCCTACCAATGCGTCTTGCCGTTTTTCTACTCCATCTGTCTAAAGTGCTCTGCCTGCCACAAAAAATGATGCCAGGTCATACAAAGCGCTGCACTTGTCACACAAAATCATCTTCCCAAAACTGCAGATCTGATGCTCCAAAATGCAGTTTTTGAGGAAATCAGCGGCCTGACCTCCTAACATCTCTGATGAACATGTCTCTTTTACTGCGCCTGCCACGCGAAATGCAGAAAACCCTCACGTCTTGCTCACTTTTTGACAAGGTGCACGAGCCCTTGCGCCTGCCACACGAAACGACATCTGAACGTCCAAAGGTGCCCAGAACCCGTCATTTTTTTTGACTTTGAAAATGTGCTTCGCGCCACAACGGCGTGCACTTTTTCGTCATCACAACTTCCAAAAGTGGTCCGAACATGAGGTGTTTTGTGCATTTTGACTTCTAAATGTGCTTCGCGCCACAACGGCGTGCAACTTTTCATCTCTCATCTGGCCAGATGGCTCCGCGCCCGCCGCTTTAGCGAGCCTACTTTTCGACCCTCCGGAGCCACAAACCATTGAAAAAACACTGATTCGCAACTTTCCTTTCTTTTCGCGCACCTACATCCTCTTTCTTCTGACTCTTGCTCTTCTCTGATCTTCTCTCTCTGCTCTTCTCTTCTCTGACTCTTCCCACCTTTGCTGTTCCATCTGTCCATATTGTCGGAAGTTTGACTTCTAAACTTCCTTCGATAAGGATATCCATAGTTTAGGAATATAAGGAACATCCCTAATCCCTAACCCACACATATATATATATATATATGTATCCATATATTATTATTGCATGGAACTTGTTGGAATCTCTGAGGTGTTTGACCCTCAGCGCCATGGTGCGCATCTCCTGTACTCGGCAAGACCTGCTCAGCCGGCTGTTGCGGGACGACTCTCCTCCATTGCTGGGAGACTTGGAAGCCACTGGGCCACGGCCATGGGCCACTTCGAAAAGCGATAGGTCTCACTATGAAACATGGGGGATCATGACTGGATCATGGGGGTTTAGCAAGGTTTAACTATGCAAGTAACTTGCATGTCCGAGCTATGAGAATCATCATAGCTAATTACTGAAGACTCCTTTCAGGATGGTCAAATTACACGCCCTCAATACTGGACCCCGGTTCATTAATGGGCAATAATTACTAAATCTGGATTTCTAGGGTTGTATTTCACATTGACGCGAAGAGATTACAGCCTTGGGGCTGTCGGGTTTGGACACTGAAAAAGATTGGATTTAGCACCAAAAATATTGCAAAATTGACGGTTGAAGATCATCAACCATGGAGATTTTAGGGTAAACCCATTTTTTGGAACAAATTCATATTGGTGACCATTGACCAAACCGAAACCATCAGAATCCTTTCCAGAATGAAAACAAAATCAAGCCGCGGCGCAGACAAAAAGAACAGTTGTGAGACTATGTGTGGGAGAAGGGGGGATCGTTTTGATAGTCCCTGCCGATTGTGAAACACCCTGCATGAAAAAAAATGGTTTGGTTCTTGGAACTAAGCATTTTCGCGTCCTGTACTGCAGGTATGTGGCCTCTGGTAATCACACCTGGCAAGGGACCATCCCCCATTGAGTTCGATGATCTTCCCAGCTACAAAGCTCTAGAGGAGTTCACCCCAGCTATGTTTTTTTGGATTAGCACCTTTTCCGTATTTATGATGGTTAAATTATTCCCTTAAAAAAACACCATATGTTTGTTAGTGAAAACCCAAGTCAATTTGGTTCTTTCATCACCATGCTCGGGGGATCTCGGGAGGTGCATACTTAGTAAATGGGTCATAGTCCCAGTGAAATATGGGATGAAACAGGGGTTATTAATAACTACTATTGATTAGTGGGATAATTCCTTGAGATAATATGATATATGGCATAACATATACCCCCAAATATATATATATATATACATGGGTTATTAATACTTCATGGCATATACACCAGGGATCAATTGGATAGACATCCCAGGCTCGTGGTACTGCAGCCTTCGCCCACGCCGCCGCCCAGCTGCCAACGCCCGAAGTGGCGCAGCTCTTGGAACAGCTGCGGCCCAAGTTGCAGAGATTTGCCGCGCAAGGCGCCGCAATTCTGGGGCCATTGAAGTACACTGAAAACCAGGATTTACTGATGATATTTTTATCTCATGTTATTTCATGTTGCTGTTGATTCATCTGCTATTTGGATCTTTTTGGGGGTTACCCCCACGAAGGATCGAAGAACGCACTCATCACTACTGATCGGTGAAAATTTCAAGATCCAGGGGCCCAGGGGACCACATATGTTTGTATTGGTTTTCGTAACCACCCAATTATCTATAGGTAAATTGCAACAACTTCAGTGCAACCTGACTGAAATGATGGAAAACATCCCCGGCCATAGCCTTAATTCAGATTCGTGAATGATTAATTAGTTAAATAGTGGGTACCCCGAATGGAATGAGGAGTGAATTATCATCATTTCCCCAGAATTGGGGTAGGGTAAAACAACAATAAACCATCCCCTATAGTCATCACCATTGGTGGTCGGTTTACCATCAAAATATGGGTGGTTGGAATGGCATTGTTTTTCCAGGGTTTATTGATAACCATTATTGGTTATAAATAATGGTTTACCCACATTCCAAAAAATGCCTCGCTCGCCATCCCCAGCGAACAAAAATTTTGGGCAAGGCTTCCGTCCCCTCGAAGTGGCCTTGACACTGGACGCGCTGTCCCGCTTGGACGCGAGTTGGGCGGAGGAAGCCATCAGCGAGATGGAGGACTGGGCTGAGAGTGGCTGAAGAATATGTTACAACTCCACAGATTTAGCACAAAACTGGGGTTTGATGGGATTTATTGTGATTTATATGGATCTATGATGATTTGTTGATATGTGTTGTGATTTAGTGCTGTGTGATGGTTACCCTTTTGGTTGAACAGAGCAATGGTATAGATGGCCGATTTAGTTCGATGATTTACCTATATAATTTCTATGTATATATATATATGTGCACCTGTTAAACATGGTGATTTTCCAAGAAGATGATGATGAGCCCTTTTGTGCATATGAGATGCCAAGGGTAAACCCCAGTTTTTGACCTGAGTATCCGTGGTGAATGTTGTCCGACGAAAAGAATGGTGATATTCACCGACTGGCACGCGGATTTAATCGAAAGGAACCGACGCAAGCGATGAAACTGACTAGCAATATCATGGGACGTGATGTGTGGCCGACAAAAAAATGTGCCAGGAGGGTACAACAAATTCATGATACTTCATAGCAACAATAATAACTCACAAAACCATGTTTGTAGCTGCTTACTTTGACAATCAACACCTTAGCAAGTGATTTTCCTCCCGAAAGCGAGGGTCTCCCCACATCAGTTTGTCCGGTGTAAATGTTTTGCCTGTGGGTTTGGGCACAGGGCACCCGCAAATCCATTGGAGTACCATCATGTGTTTGATTCAAATGGTATGCAATTTTGGGAGATACCCATTTTCACACAAACCAATGGGACCATTTCTGGTACCCCCTCGTGATTTAACATAAGCCTTGTGACGGGCCACAGTGCCAAGATGGCCCGTAGAACCGCCACGGGGTGTAGGAACATGTGCTCCGCGTGCTTTCAAAGCTAAAGCCAGCAGCTTGGCAAAGACAGTTTTCCGCCGGCGGATCATAATGAGAGGTATAGTCTCACCCCCCAAAATGACAGAAATGTACTATATATAATTTGAGGTTGCGAGCATCACTGATCATGCTTGCTGTAGTTGGCACTTCATGTGCTGCCAACTATACTGTGCATGTCATTGAAGTGCAGGTTTTCACTAAAAAATGTATATCACTTATCACTGACTAGATCATAAATACCTATAAGGCCATAGACATATCATAAACAACAACTATACAATGTGGGCCCCCCCAGTTATAAGTTGGTTTATAAGCCCCAGTAACTCTAGTTATAAGTACCATAAACCATAATTATTGGAGTTATAAATCAACTTAGCTATCTTGGGGGCCTCACCTTGTATCATATGTACTTTACCAATGCCAATCGCTCCAGACCTTCCATCGGCTTAGCTGGGACCCCTGGGAGGTAGAGGTGGTCATGGTCACCAGTGCCTTCTCGCGGCGCAACATTTTGAAGTCAACAGAGCTGGCGCGGCAGCTGACCAAAAGCATCGCAGAAAGCTTCGAGAAGTGCGACTGGTCGCGGTTTAACAGGCTGGAATTTCTGGGAATATATCTATAATGAATTACAATAATCTATCTATATGATTATAGTTATAACAATCTATAATGGTCTATCTATATAATGATCTATCATTTCTAGAATGAGCTATCTATATTTCATTATTGATAGTAATGATAACAGATCGAGTTTCAAGAACAAAGGGAGTTGACGCAATGATTAATCCACCACGATTGGAGCCTAGCCCCAAACAGATGGTCGGCCGAGTCGGCCATGCTGACATCGGAGAAGCAACTTGGTCCGTGGGGAAAATGGCTTGGTTATGAATGAGTAGATCATCTGAATTGGTTGGTTCAGTTGTTTTACTTATTTGGGTCAAGCTTGGTGTATGTTCTTTGGTATGATGTCTATCTTTATCTAATATATGATAATATATGTATATGTAACTATATGAACATGTATAAATGAATATACAGAGTTTTTTTGAGTTTTCCACATGGAGGTTGGTTTTGATTTTACAGATTTGTTTTTGATATTATAGACATTCAAGACGATCCTTTCGACTTGGCACATCCGGGTTCTCATGCAAGAACCTTTTCCAGGAGCGGTTGAGATCAACAGATGTGGGTATTGTCGGTCAAAATATCATGAGTCATGAGTGTTTTTGAGGGGGAAAGAAGCTTACCACTTTAGATGTTTTTAGATTTTGTTGGGTTGCGGGCTAAAGCGAATCCCCACAAGAAAAGCTTGGTGAAATTCAAACCTTGATCCGATCGCTGAACTTGATGACAGGCGCACAATTAATGGGGCCCCCATTCAGCATAACTATAGATCCACTGGGAGGTTTTCAAGCAATTGCAGTGAGCTGATTGAATTGGGATCATGCTAGCCAAATCAACTCCACAATGGCAACCCCCAAGGAACATGGGTAGTCATTCAGTTATACACACGTTTAAACAATATAATTTAATCAAACTCCATTGAAAGATGTGGGCATCTTTGTGATATATTACAAGGATTACAAGGTTGAAGCTTCTTTTGTTGGTCATAAAAAGCCCGTGAAAGCAGCATTCGGAAAACATCGGAAAGTTAACATCCCCAGTACAAATACCCAACTCTCCTTGCTGCAGCCACAAGAGCCAGGTAATCCAGCAGAGGTTTGCATTTTGCTCCACTCTATGGCCCGATTGGAGATGTTGAGCGTCCCCTTGGAGCCACCCAGCCCCGAACATGACCTGGTCCTGGCAATGTTGGAGCACTTATGTCCGGAGAGGACGCAAGGATTGACGCTTGACTTTGCGATTGTGTTTTTCTGAATAACTGTTTGGATGATGAGGCATTAATGTGTAACTATCTGTGCGGTCTAAATGTGTAACCCTTTTGCTTCTGACCATGGAACCTTTTGCTATGGGAGATCCAGCCAGTTCATAGATGACTGTTGACTGTAGAAAAACTGCGAGGATTTTCCAGCCAAGTTCGACCCCCCATCAGGTGATCAGGCAATCCCACCATCTTCAAGTGATTTTCCACTTCAAATTCCCCCATTGACCTTTTTCACCTTCCAGCAATTTCCGAATTTCGGGGGTTGGTGGCGTAGCTCAGGAAGATGTGCTCCCTGGATCACATCATTCTGCTGATCCATGCCTTGGCCAAGCTTTTGGTGCGTCCTCCAAAGGCCTACTGGATCCACCTGGAACAACGACTGGGCACGGAGGTGGGGGACGACTGGGCGCGGCTGGCCGTCTGTGGACGGTACGAAAAATGTGTTTTTGAAGATGAAAAATGACTGGTTGGTGGTTTGGAACATTTTGTATGTTTCCATATATTGGGAATTGTAATCCCAACTGGCCAGTATTTTTCACAGGGGTAGGTCAACCACCAAGCAGTTTTAAATTCGGGTGATATTGGGATTAATTAGGGACAAACTCTTAACCAGCCCCTTTTTGCTAATGACGCTCTAATGAGTTGGTGTTGTTTTTTCCGGGGTAAGTGTTCGCCTTGGCTCAGTCTGGTTATGACTAACAGTTCGCCATGGAAAGATCCACCCATTTTTAAGAACGGTAAACCGGTAAACCATCTATTTCGATTAGGGCCATGGCTTCCATGGCTATGTTAAATAACCAGGGGGTAATATATGCAAGTATCCTTGGGTCATCCACATACACACGAACACACACATGCACATGCACACACACACACATGCGCACATACACGCACACATGCGCACCATATGTTCTTTAATGTTCTTTATATATTATGCACATGCCACTTCAAAGAGTTGCTTGAACGAACAATTCCTCCCAAAAAAGGACTTTGATCGCGGGAACGCAGTTCGCTTATCTTTGGCAGCTGCGAAGTTGGACTACAAGTCCCATTGTGTCAGAGATTTGCCTGCTAAGTTAGTTGCACTGTTTGCACAGTAAACACTGTGGGAGAGTGGTCCATGTTGACAACTGAGGTTCGCATAGTTCCTTCGTTTCTAGCGGCAAAAAAGATTGATAGAATATGATAGAATTGGTTTTCAACGATGCTTTGAACGGGTTTCTCTTTATCCATCTATTTGGGGCCTAGTGCTCGATGATACTGGATATTTTGAAGGCGGTTGATTGCTGATTTTCAGCCTCCTTCTTCGGATGATTAAACCCAGAACAAATGTTTACAACGTAAATTGTTTTGTATTGTTTTGTGCTAGGTTGATGCTAGGGACGATTTTTAAGAAACCCATTATATCCCATTATTATTTGTGACTATTACTATTCATGAGAGGACGTGTCTTACCCATAGATCCACTGGTTCAATGACAGTTACTTCTATTTAAATTGCCATTTGGGGGTATGGAGCCATGCAAATCCTAGAGCAACTCTGAGATCCTCTAAATGTTTGGTAGCTCCACTTCCACCAAGGACAGGTCTTTGCCCGGGCTGTGTGCCAAGGGCCGTTAACAGAGCTGTGAGCTGGCGAATGGATTGGGTTTAAGGGAAGAAAATGAAGAAATCTACGAGAAATCATAGCGTTACCTCAATATAATAGGTTTTCGTATTGATTTTTCATGATTTTTCCGTTGATCCAAATCTTGCAGATGAAAGGCGCTGGTGGTCTCAAAACTGTAAATAGTCTGTCTGTAGTCTGTAAATGTCTGTAAGTTGAGTTTGGGTTAGATCAGCACATGCTCACGGGATGGTGGTCCCAATAAACTCCTTGGGGAAGCAACAACCTACCAGCACTCATATGTTTTCCTACCCATTGGTGATCCACACTGGTGATCCTAGCATACGCCCAAAGAATACGAGCAAGTCAAGATTCTAGACTGGGTAAAATGCTAAAATGTTTTTTGTTTATTTGGCATGAAACCCTATATGTGGAGGTAAAACTCGTGGTTTCAAGCGGATTTTTACCCGCTGTGCTCTTCAGCTCTGGGCTTGACCAACCCAAGGGTTGATCAGTAGCTGATCCAGAGTGAATAGGAACATACGTGAACATGATAGGTATAGGAATCCCTTCCGTACCCTTGTGTTTAATGGTATTTTAATGGTATATGGTTTGCTGAGTTTCTGCGATGAAAAAAACACCCATTGAGCTGACCAATCTGTTGACAAGGTCAGACGAGGCCTTTGCGTCGATAGTTTTGGCATTGCTCCATGCCTTTTACTTCAACGAAGCCCTGCTGGAAAGGCAGTGCGGCTGGGGGTTGACGACGTCGCGAACGTACTTTTTTATTGTTGCCATCCTTGAAGGTTCGATGGGATGTGGTTCCATGATGCTCAGTGTCATCGTTGGACAAGTTTTGTGCTTTGTGGAGTTGACCCACCAGCCAGCGAGGCTCCTGATACACGGTGCGCAAAGGGCTATCAACTCACAGAGCTTGGCATTGCAGCTGAGGACGAAACGCAGAAATGATGGGGTGAAGAAGTGGCACTGGTTCCATCGGGTACGCTCTGGTAATCCAACACAGTGATCTGGGAATTTTCCTATATATCTTATAGCATGGTAAATCATGGCCAATTCCATACAAGTGGAGGTTTTTTGCTGCGAAAATCATCCAAGTAAATGGGTAATTAATTTTCTAGCAAATCCTGTTTGATTACCGGAGGGTAGCACTTCCCTAAAGAGTGGTGGCTTTGATGCCTTTTCTGGAGCATAGGGTTGGCCAGTTGGTTGGCTTGTTCCAGTAGTTTTCACAGTTGTCCGCTGCTTTCAAAGCCCCTGCATATTGTAGCTCATCATCCAGTTGGGCAAATGTCATCGCACCAAGTTGCCTTGTCCAACATTAACCTTTGGGAACAGTGGCAGGTTTTGCATGTGAAGTTGTCCTCAGGCCTGAGGCTTCCCCAGAAAACCATAGAAAACCCATTCCAGGCTTTGTTTCAAGGACCAGATCAATGACCAGATTTATGTTTCACAGCAGTGATATATTAGCAGCTTGACCCTGAAAATCCCTGCCAACGATGGTTGTCGCAGGTGGAACATAGTTCTTGATCAAATAAGGTAATGGCTTCATAGCTGCAAATGGGGCGAGGCAAGAAGAGAGAGAGAGAGAGAGAGCGAGAGAGAGAGAGAGAGAGAGAGAGTCAGAAGGAAGAGAGAAGGGAGAAGAGAGAAGAGAGAGAGAGTGAGAGTGCCCAGCCCAAAGTTAGTTTTTGAGCAATTTCCTCGAGATTGACTGTGACACGCGTTTTTCTGCTCCCTAACCCCTTCCCCTGCTTCAACGCAATGTGGTATACTCCCCATTTGGTTTCCATCCAACGATGGATACATCTACCATCCATAACCCCTAGTGAGTAAATACTGCACAAAATCCCCCACTGGCTATAGATCGCCCTAAACATCCGCATAATCCTCAACTATATTTAATTCACCAACTTACCAACTTAACTTAACTATAAACTCATATAGACTTCCAAAAACAGCCAGCACCATTTGCCCCAAAATGATGCCGAGTTTAGTGTTCCCACCGATCTGAACGTTCGATGTTTCCATCATTTCCAGATGTTCAACTGTTCGATCTACTTAAGACACCCTCCGTTTGTACCCATAAAAGTCTCAAGTGGACCAAGTCGACCTCCTTTTTTCGGGCCGTACTTGGAGGGGCTAGCTATGCCTGGAGGTTGAAATGTTGGTTGATCGTTTTTCCACGTTTTCCCATGAAAATTGCTTACATATTATATAATTTTCAAGGATCCTCAAGAATTTCTACATGATTCACCCTGCACCATGAGAATGATAGGTTTCCCAATGGGATGGTCGGTTGGTTGAATAGGTTTCCCAAGAATGACTCACCTTGCCCCAAAAAATTGGGAAACTCAGCTTTTTTTTTAACCTGTTATCGCCTGTTATCGCCTGTTATCCCAACAATGTGAGGCCTCCAAGATAGCGTTCAGTTGGTGTATAACTCCAATTTCACTATGGTTTATGGTACGCACCAATAACTATGGTTTATGGTACTTATATGTATATACCATGACCCACCAAAACCATGAAAACGGAATGTTTTTTTTTACAACCAATATTTTTTAGGTTTGTTATTTGAAAACCCGGTTTCCAACATCTCATGGGTATATCATGGTATATCCACCTCTTACTATCCTACCATATCCCATCTTTTCTGTCGCCGCTGCTTGGATCTACATCCTGAAAGTGCACCTGGTAGCTGCAACAGTTTCTTGATCTGAAGCTGGGACT
>Ga0126342_10015925_pt1 | contig 13137 bp, 8 predicted proteins | sample Cyp1metagenome_FD_92528 | JGI IMG/M metagenome (GOLD analysis project Ga0126342, IMG submission 92528) | Coral microbial communities from Lord Howe Island, Old Settlement Bay, Australia - Cyphastrea 1 metagenome | ecosystem: Host-associated > Invertebrates > Cnidaria > Coral ... | reverse complement strand
TCGAGGGCTTGCACTGGGAAGCGCTTCAGGAGCTCTTCAAACTGATCCACCAGCACGATGGCAGGCTTGGGGGCGATGGGCAATCCCAAATTCTCCAGGAAACCAACAAACCATTGCTTGCTTTTGTAAGCTTGCAAATTGTAAGCAATCTCGGAGCCTCCAGTTGTGGTCATGCCGAACATCTGCGTCGTTAGCCACTCTTTGAAGCTATCCACGCTCTTGCCCTCGGCACCGTTGAGGTAGATGCCCTCAAGAGCCAAGGGTCCCCAGCGCCTATGCCGTGGGATCGTTTCACGAAGCAAGGTCGTTTTACCTTCCTGATTTCGGCCTTGGAGGATCAAGGCACGATTCTCTGTGATTTCCTGGTAAGGTTTCATTGCGAATTTGACGCTGGGGCTACGCAGCTTTCTGCCTGCACCTTTTAAGCGCTGGTGCAAATTCCCAACGGGTGCCGCAGCAGGATATAAAAGCCTTTTGGTGATTGCAGGAACTGCAAGCAAACCAAGGAGACCCCCAACAGTTTTGATCAACTGCAGAATGATGGAACTCCTTTCCAGAACCTTCTTGGAATGCGGCACATCACACGGGAAGGCTTTCTGACCAACAGCAGGAGCACTTCTGTCTCCGAAGGATGCTCTGCCGCGCCCAACTAAAGGAGGCAGACATAGTGCATGACCGTTCATTTTGCTATGTTGCTAGACTTTTTTGATTGAAAATACTGCACCATATAATTTGTCGTGAGTCAAGCTTGAAGCTGATCCACGACAACTTGAACAGAACAGGCAAAAGTATTGAAACATCCAATCCTAACACAAGGCATAGGCATGCTGAGAAATGCAGAGCTTGCCAATTCATCTGAAAATCTGGGCAACCGGACACCTAAATGAAGAAGTCATTGAAGTGGATGAATCAAGAATGGCGTCGCGCAACATAAAACCCTGTCAACCAATCCCCCTCATCTGAACCAAACATTATCCCAACAACCTCAACAAAACATTTAGCGACAAAACAAAAACATAGCAGTCAAACATTTAGAATTACAACGTTGAACAAAAACATAGAAACCAGAACACGCAAAACACCCTCAACAAAACCTACCCTCATCCAAACCAAACATTATCACGACAACCTCAACGAAACATTTAGCAAAATTATCAAAAAGAAACAGTCAAACATTTAGATTTACAACATTGAACAAAAACATAACAGCCTCCCACCTGACCTCCAACCTGTCTTGTCCCAGTTTCCCCCTTTCCCCATTTTTTTTTTGGGGGTTTATGAATACGATGTTGACATTACTCTGCACCAATGCAGTGCAACATATAGCGGCTATTATTTATATGTGTATGTATATATATATATATATGTGTATTGTTTTTTAAATTCGTTTAACAAATCTTTTGGCCAACCCGTCCGTCATCAATGTTTACCGACGATATACATACAACAGTTTTTGGAGTTGTGTCTGCCAACATATAAAATTTCAAATTCACTGCCATATGGACCGGGCTGACAGTCACCAGAAAGAGCGTTCATCATGACTTGGCGGGCTTGAGCGATAGCAACCCTTCTGAAGTCAGGATCATCCTCCCATCTTTTCAGTGTGAAAAACATGGTGGTGAAACACCAACCATCCACCCTCCCAGAGCCATTGTTGACCATTGGCCAAAAGATGCACTTTGTTCATGGAAGACGCGGCACCATGGGAATTGGGGTGGTACTGTAATTTTCAGTGGGTACCAACCGTAGCAACCCAAACATCATGCTGATTACAAGCGTACTCATTCCAATAACATGGAATATCCCAAGTGATACTGGCTGGATCATCCCCATTTTGGAGTTATACATGACCCATTAATCATACCATTATCCCATTCAACATGATATATCGCATCAATCATTTTACTGATTGAAAATGGTAGATATCTCTTATATCTACAGTTTATTTTCCCTTCATATTCACCTAAAGTGACATATCCTGGAATATCCTGGATATATCCGAAGTTACATATGGTCTATCCCCATTACGAGCGTTTTCCACTATACCTTCGCACCGGCATCTGCCTCCACGGCCTGCGATGCCGCGTTTCCACCGCCGTCATCGACCTGTTAAAGAGGTCCTAGTGGGAACAATGGTGGTTAGATAGCAACAAATGGAGTTTGATTGTTTTTTTAATGGGATTAAATGGGAATTTACCCCCATGTGAACAATCGTACAGATGGCCAATTTAGTTCGATGATTTACTTATGGAACCATGGCGATTTCCATGGCTATGTTACTTTACCAGAGGGTACTTCCTGTAAGAAGAAACAAATGGCAGGATATTGAAACTAAATGAAGTTACTGGTGATATACATGTATTTGTTCTCCATGAACCTGAAAAGAGAAAATCCACAACCCTGATGAAGTCGTGGATCTATTCTTTTTCGGTTCCCAAGCATTACAGGCATTTCATCTTGCAGATCCCCAGTTCAGGATGCATAAAGCATTCTACACCACTATTTTTGATGGTCACACCCCATGTTTCGATGGTATGCAACGGTTAAGCCGTTATAACCATCAATCTATGATAATATTTGATGCTTAGAATCACCATCACTTTCATGCCACATGGGTATGAGTCAAAACAATGGTACATATTGGTACCCTAGTGAACCCTAAGTTATAGCTGGTAAATAGATCCTCATGCCGAATATAGCAAGATGGGTTTCATACATCCCCATATGGAGGTTTCCTAAAAAAGGGGTCCCCCCAAATCGTCCAAAATTACTATTGAAATCCATGGTTTTGGGGCATGGAACCGCCCCTATTGATGATTAAACCCCAATTTTTCGCAGTTAGAACCTGGTTTTTTCCATCTTTTTCCATCTGGGGATGATTGGCATCGCATCCATGGCGAAGGGCGCACCATGGCGCACCTCGACCTCTTCCGAGACGCCATCTGCCAGAGACACCCAGCGTCGTTGCAGGGCCCTGCGAAAGTCATGGAGACGCGGGGGTGATCCTTGAAAATTATACAAGTATATAAAAGTGAGATTCACATAAAAATAATTGGGTTTTCTCTGGAATATAAAATGATACAATGGGATCTAATGGGATATCATGGGATTTAATGTGAATAAAATGGGATTTAATGGATGATATCATATCTATTCTGGCTGAATTTGGATCTAAATCACTCACCTGAAGATGAAATTAATTTGCGGCCTGGAAGTGATTCCACGAATCCAATTCCCATCATTCCAGTGACGTCACGACGTGATGATAGTGCAGACCCCATTGATGTCAAATATGTTTTTACCCACTATGGTCACTACAGTAGCGGCTGGCGATAATTTACAATCAACTCAGGGTTTCAAGTGAGCCATTGGGATTTTCTTACTATATATATCATTGGTTTTTTTTACAATGTTCCATCGCTGAGCGAAAGAATGGTCTATTCTTGGAAACTAGGCATTACAGTATGCAGCAATATAGTTGTGTGTCGCATACATTGTTAGAATTCAAAAACAACATTAAATTACCACAAGACTCTCTTGAAACATTTCTTACTGTAACATACTGCTATCATCTCGAAGCTATGAGGATCTCTTAGGGCTCATGTCGAATCACAAACTCAAGCATGAAACTACCGATGTCCGTTGGGGATGTGGTTGCGAAACTCAACTCCTAGCTCCGCCCAAAAGGGATGGAGGTCGAAAAACGGCCTGAAACATGCTGAAACCACGAACCTATGCGAACAGGCCAGGCTATCGTGATCTCACATGACCCCTCATTTGCATCATGTTGTTTGACCTGGTTCTCCTGAAAATAGTTTGAATCAACATGGATCAACCTCCGATTTCAGTGGTTGAATCCATCCTTCATCCAGCACCTCTTTGGGCTCCGGCTTCTTCGTTTCGGCCAGCGGCTTCCGAGGCTGCCCTCGAAAAGAGACGGCAGGAGCTGCACGGGTGATCCAGGGTGGAAAATAACGGTGGTATATATTATATAAATAACATGTGAATAGGCATCAACTCAGCCTTTTCTCCGATATAGTGCCTGAAGGTTTTCAAACCATTGAACTTTCGTTAATGGTCCCCTTTAAATCAAACGTTGTTCTCTCATTTCTTGTGTTCACCCTTTCCATGGAAGGACGGGGAGAATCACCGTACCATGAATGTTTTGTGCAGCACGTCCACCGTGCATAATGAAAAATCGACACTTGAATCATTTATCGCAACAACTTTCTTCATCTTTTGTTTAATAAAATATCATCAATCAAATAGTTGCCTGAGGTAACCAAAGATGGCAATCGAACATATACCTTTTATAGATGATGTCCCATTAAAACTCCATTTAGTTCTGGACTTTTTCCATTGCCACGTTTGGTTACCAGAGGGTATCAAACAAAATTCCTGCGACCGTCTCGGTGTTTTGGAGATTTGCTCAACTTTCCCCAACTGCTACTCTCGCTGCTCTTGTGCCTTGCTGGGGACTTTTCGAATGCCATAGGCCCAACGCACATCTCCAGGTTCGAACTGCAGCGAGTTGCCACTTCGAAGCGGGTCGAAGGGACTTGAATTAAACTACCCGCTGCTTATCAGTCTGCGAACTGGAAGCCATGGCCCGTTTATATAAATCCATTTTGTTCCATGATTTATGATTATTTGCCGCCCTTACAAATTGTGATTTTAGCCATACCATGCCATAGCTACGTTAAATTACCGGAGGGTATATCAAACCAGCTAGATTCGATATAATTTATGGAGATTTAACATGATTTAACTCTGTTTAAACTATGGTTTGAACTATGGTTACTAATAATTACCAGAGGGTACATCAAACTTGGTTGGACAAACATGTCTTCATCTGAAAGGTCGTGTGAATATTTTTTTCTGCTGCAGGTGCCTGTTGGGTTTGCCACCCCTCATTTCACACACACTCATATATATGGTAATTAGTATCGCCAATATGAATGATAATACAATACGTCTAATCTTAAATAGTATCACCATATATTCATAGCATATCTCACTAATATTGTAATTATTCTTAATGATTATTTAATAAATCATTATGAATCAATATTATTAATTCATTATTCATTATTACTAATTCATAATAATGACCAAACAATGACCAATATGTGAATGGTTAAGAATAATTACTATTCCTAGGTCCTACTTCTGTTATTCAAAGATAATAAGTACCATTTGTTCACTGTTCAAAGTTATCTATGAGCAATATTATGAACCATTGTTACTCACTCATTCGCTTATTTATCTACGAATCTAATTACCGTACATTCCCGTTGTTTTCGGCACCCAATCGGCACCAATCTCGTGGATTTCATGATATTTTTATATACCTTCCAATGACCAGTGGTTCCCCGGTTCCCTGCAACTCTCTCGCCTTCTGCGAAAAGAATTCCAAAGGAGCCCCTACTGGCAGGAGTTCAGCAATCACTCCACGCTCCAAGTGCCTCAAGGACACCCCCATCCAGTGAAGTGATACAGTATTCGCTGATTGATGCTTTGCTTCCAAGAACGATTCATGATAGATGATAAATGAATATGTATAGTTACGATATACTGTATACATCCCCGGGACGCCCAACGCTCGCACGAAGAAGTGCAACTCGTTGCTTTCCCCACCTGGGCCCGTAGATCAGTGATGTCTTCATGTCTAAACAGAGCGAAAAGGATCATCACCAACATAGTTTCACATAGCCTCATATTGCACAGTACCTCCACTTTAGGCCAAACATGGTCAGGGCAACAAAAAATCAATCACCCATTCACCCATTCAATATATTGCTGATGGTCCTTTGGGCCATTGGGTGAGACGCAAAAACCTGGGCACTAACTGGCCGAGTTGTGTTCAGTTCTTGCACCACCGATGAAATAACCCCCCGGATACAGGGCAAATACATGCGAATACAATACATGATCTTCTATCAGCTCCAAATAGCTCAAAAACTAGCAACATCCCCATGTCAACCAAACGTCCGAGCTTCCATGCCTCGCCTTTGATCGTAGTAGCCACATGTGGTAGATCCCCATCATTTCAGGATCATCATCCCCTATGGACACATTAAACCAAGATATCTAGCTGGATATCTATTTATCTATTGGCTAAGCTACTATATAAACATGAACAGCCAATCCATGGTTGGGCCTTTTCTTTATGTTGAGCGATGCTCATCAAGTTCAAACAACAGTCTAGTTCCAGCATCCCAGTGTATCAGGTGCGCGCACTGGCATGCTGATTAAATTTCCGTTTCTGCTGGTGAAATTCCTACGTTGTTTCCCTACAAATCCTCGAATTTGATTGAATTTGTTGATCAAAACCTCACCCTTGCTGGAATGGATCATCATGAATCAGATTCGTCATCCGTCCAACGCGTCTGCTGCGTCCTGAGGTTCCAGACGAATTAGGCCTGGGGGGCCACAGGTTGGAGTATCTTCGAGTGGTTGTGAAGGCAAATGGGTTCCCTACAAAAACTCCGCTGGTCCCTGTGGCAACTCTGCGTGAGGGAGGACAGCATTCTTCTCTCCAAATCAAACCAAAACAAATGGCATGCTTTCATGTGTCTTGGAGAAAAACAAAAAATCATTCACTAACCTGAAATGTCCCGCTATTTTGGGAAAGTTACAACCCAATCCTAATCATCATGACGTCGACCCGTCGCAGTGAGGAGGTTATAATTCAGCATTTCCCCATGAAGCCCAATTTTTCTCGGTTGAACCTCAACTTGTTGTTGGTTAAGATATACCCTCCGGTAATTTAATATAGCCTAGGTAAAAATGGGCCAGCCATTTATAGATGATTTCCCTATTAAACATGGTGATTGTCCATAGCTATGCTATGCTAGTTTACTGGAGGGTAACATATTAATTCACAAAGCTCCAAAGATTTGAAGCTCTGCTGAAAATCCATGTCCATCAGCGGAAACCTTGCAGCATGTTGTCTTTCTCCAGTGAAGGGAGGAGGAAGGGAGAAAATGATAAAACTGCGTGCAATCTGTTACACTTTTTTTTGGTGCCTGAAAAAATGGAAAACTAACAAAAGTAAGTGAACTAACGTACAGGACCATATCCATTCCAGCATTGATTACCATTGCTTTACAGGGAACAATTCACAGTAAGCACCCGCATCCCCTAACTGTTTGAAAAATCTTCATGGTGATGGTAGAGCCGATGGTAAAGCCGTGGTCTCCGGTTTCAGTACGGACTTTTCCACCAGGGGACCGTATGCAAAGGGCGCCCGGGTCGTTGAACTGTCATAGCCATAGAGCGTCCCACGAGATCTGCCCGCCTGTGGCACTTGGGGTGATGGAGCTGCACCCCGAAGATCCCCGGTGACTGCACTGTTAAAATGATGCCATTCTTGGCGGCGCAGGGCCAATCAAAACTGGTCCCAAAGAAAATGGATGGCCCAATGGCCCAATAGAAAAGGGCAATCATTTGTGGTTCCCAATGTGACTTCATGTAGACCCATTCGCAATCAAATAATAATATATATACATGATTACATGCAAATTTATTTGGAAAACACATGGGAGAAAAAACATCGTCCTTTGGATTTAGAATGCCTACTTCAATATGTTGATGTAAACAATGTGCTTCTGTTGCAGAACATGAGGGACCGTGAGGAAACTGCAAGTGTCAAGTGGGAGTTGCTTAGATGGTGGATTTCCCACTGGGAATCCATATGAGAAATAACATGAAATAACCCTATTCCATGCCGTTGTACTGGTTCTGATTATTTATAGATGTTTAAAACACATATAATTATACAATATGATATATACATATGTATATGTTGAACATATATATATAGATATGCATATATTTATACATATTTATAGTGTATAATATATATATGTGAACATATCGAGTTATATAGAACATATTCCTCTAGATTCGCCGCTTCGCACCTCACTTTGCGCCGTAAGTTGCTCCGAGGTCGGCGGGTCGCCAGGCGGGAGCGGCAGCTGGCGGCACGGGGCGAGGCCGGGGGCGAAATGGGGGATGGGAAGTATGGTAAACGTCAAGAGATATAGAAATATATTTACGCTATATATATATAGGGATTCAAGCATCAGAATATGATAAAAATAAGGCGTTAAAACATCAACATATGGTATAAACATAGGGGTTTAACCATCAACATATGGTGAACATAGCGATTTTAACCAACAAAATATGGTAGACATACGGATTTAAGCATCAACATTTGGGGAACATGGGGATATAAGCAATCAATCAAGTTAATTTCACTAAACTCAGTTTGTGGAGTTTTATGGTGGGTCAAGTTAGTTAGTTTAACATAGTTACTGTACAGTATTGGATGGCGTTAAAAGTGGTACATGTGGTGCCCATAGCTACTGGAATGGTAGATAGCTAGAGAGTTTATGGAAAATAGATCTGTATAGTTACGGGGGCTTATATAGAAACATATAATGACTATCACGTCAACCCCAGAGTTGGTTTCAACCTAGGCTGTTGAGCAAATGGGGGGGTATCATCTTAGCGGCAGAGTATAGCAATTTTTTGGCGGGTACACTGCCTGATTATTCAAACAGGTCTTGTTAATTATACAATCAGGGTTGACATTGAAGATATTCGTCAAGAATGGCGTAGCTAGAAAGTGGATGATTACAGTGTTAGGCAATACTCAAAATCGGGCGCTGAAGCGACATGTTCATCAAACATATATGATTGGCCGTGCGGTTTGAAGTCCGTCGAAACCATGAGTTAATTGCGAGTATCTCCTTCTCCCTTCATCGCTGTCTCAGGTTAAAACTGTGGATCATCATCCCATTTGTAGGGATGGAATATGAACAAACTCTTTCAAATGAAACCAACCATATATTTTTGCCCCCATATCTCTATACATATTTCTCGGTTGAATTCCCATTTATGGAGTTTCAGCTCCTCCATTCATGGTGGCTTAAAGCTTAAAGCATGCTGTACTTTTACCTTGGTTCATCAATTTCCCCTCATATTTTTGGCATAGTCATAGTGTAAATTTGCATAAATAACAAACTAGAATCGTTCCCACATCTTCGGGTATTACTCATCAATCTTGCAAGAGAAATGGGTTCCTTGATGCTCCTTGCCTCCCAATTGAGCGAGGACAACATTTTCCTAGTGGTCAGTATATTATATGCACAGTTGGAACATAGTGGTTGCTCCATACCCATGGCCAGTAAATGCAAATGTTGGATCATAGTGGTTACTTAAACCCTAAAAAGGTTTGCTGACTGCTGTTGCTCAAACAATCTTAAAGCTATAATTCATGCACCGTATCTTGAGGTCGGTCATGTTATTTCAAGAAATTCAACTTGACGTTGGAAATCATCCATATATAACTCATTTAAAAAGATCATTGCCATATATTTTCCCATTAATTCGTATTTCTCTTAGAATTGCCCATTCAAACAATGCGGTTAAAACACTAGTAAACCATCCACAAAATCACCGTTTTAATCAATGGTATAAACATGTTATGGATGGTTTATGACATTGCTTTACTAACGAAATGTCGCATGTGTTATTGCCAAAGGGTACTGTAACCGTTACGGGTAACCATGGCTATGACCATCATGACGGACCATCCAACTCCACCTGCAACGGTGCTGATTCTGCAGCCATGGCGCATAGCGATACAGGTAGCTAAGGGGGAGACCTTTCTTAAGTTGAAAGCTAAGGCAACTAACCCACAATATCAAAAAAATATCAAAAACATACTAATAATTTGAATTGGTTTCATTTTGTTGATTTGTTATATTTATTTTTGTAGATTATTCATTCATCCACACTGAACATCCACACTGCTTGGGGACATATTAAGTGCCATGAGTTGCTCGAAGTTTACATGATAAAATATTCCGTTGCAAAAACCAGGCAACCTTTCTTACATTGTACATGCACATATTCTATACATATCTTATGTTCATGTCACACTCGTAATTTCAATTTAGCTATTTTTGCACTGCCTCATTTGCTTTACTTCTTCGTGAAGCAGTTGCGTCTGGCTATTGCGGCTTCCCAACTGTTGACAACGGCCAGAAGCTTGAAAAGCGGTTCCCATCATTTCTTGCTCTCTTGAAGTGATGCTGTTGCTTAAAAGCATCCTGGAACAGCCAGTCGACTCTGAACATGTTGAGGGCCAAGGTTTTTCGTTTTCGTAGATGGGATTGACATGCAAAATGGCCACAGAACGCCATCTTGCAAATACATCCCTACGTACTTGCCCCATTGAGTAATTGAATGCTTGGAAAAAAGACTTCCCCCGCGCACAATTTTGTGCTCCAAATCCACAGTTGACTGGTTCGATGATTTGTCCACATGAAAGAAGAACCTGCAGAAATCCACGCCACACAAAGGCAGGCTGACTTATAATTTCCCGAGCACAGAAAATGCTTGCTTCTTCAGCGCAAGGCATTGCCTGCGGCGCCCTTTAACATTCCTGACCTTGGTGGAAATGCAGTCTCTGAAACATCTGAAACTAGCGAATAGTTTTCGCAACTGGGAAAACGGGAAACTTAAAACCAATGAGAACCATGCTATAACCCCTTGCAATTATCAGATCCAACAGCTGCCCAATTTTCAACCATCTAGAGTAACCCATCAGTTCCCCAGGGTTGTAAGTCATATCCCGGTGCCAAACCAAGTGGCAGGTCCATCTGACAAATACCTCAGCAAGCACCACCCCCCAGATGTTTTTACTCTTATTTTCTTGGGTATACGGTATACCCTTATTTGGGATGATGTAAAACGACCCCCAACTGGTTGGATAATAGAGAATTAATAGAGTACATAACTCAGGTTTACCGCATAACTACTGGCATGATTCCAGGTACCCAGTTACAAGTCCAATCACTGCCTATCCACTGTTGCCTGGGGAGGAAATTTCCCGTCTGTTGCGGTTATAAACCCATGTGCCACCTACCATTCAGAGAGTTTCACGCACTTCAAAAATCCCATGTTGACTGATACATATACCATTCATATCCCGAATCCGTTGGCTACCCCCCCAGCCATCCACAAACAACTTTTGCCCACCAGCTTCAAATATTTCCTGCTAGGGCGCCATTGTTTGCGCAGAAGCCTGCCTTGCATTGACAGGAGCCCCACTGACACGACGCGGTGTAGCCCAACTGCTGCTGGTTGGAGCATTGCCCCCAGCAGAGGCCCACATAACCCGAACAACCTGAGCAAAAAGTGGTGGCAATCACCTGAAAAAGGGCTATTTATATAACAGGTTGGAACTAGACCTAGGGAGCCTATGGTTTTGACCTCAAGTTTTAACTTTCGCACTTAAAACATGTGGAGAAAACATGCCTAGAAGTGATATACATACCGGACTTGCCAAATGGGCTTGATAGGGAGTGTGGGGTGAATTATGCATGCTGCTCAAACTTACAATTCTGGTTTTGTCAAAACGATTCATATCCACTGATGGATTGCGACAATTCCGGATGTTCAAGCGCATCAACCATAATTCCTCTGTATCCATCATCAGATTTTTACCTACCATCTGGGAATGGTTTACAATGTTTACATATACAACCCATAAAGACAGTGATTTGGGGGACGGTTTATAATTGGCTTTACCATTTACCACATTATCGATGAATATATTACCCTGGAAAAAGAATAGCTGGTGAACACCTACCCCGTCCAGTTGGTTTTCCAACGTTCAATCAGGGCAAGGTCAACCCCGAAGAATTCCTTCCCCCATTTTGATAAAACACGTCCCCCAAGAAACCCAGGGCCCAGATCTATTCATTTGGGTCCATTCAGGGTGGTTCTGAATGTTTCTGATTTGTAGGGTGGCGGTCCTGTGGTACGCCTGATGCCTAGCTTTATGATTTAGTAATTTGGGTGGCTTGACGTCCCTGAAAAGCAAATACGGTTTATTATTGGGTTGACGGCATCAAAGAAAAAACAGTCACCGCGAATACCAGCAGCAGAAAGTGAATCAACGTGTCTAGTCTGAATCATTGACCGGGTTCTGTATACTATTCGAGGGATTGTTTAAAGCTTGGGCAGCCAAATGACTATGGTTCTAAAGCACTCAAAATCCTGGTACCTTGCTGAACACCAAAATAGTTGGCAAATGAAGATTCATCACCAAAATCTCACATACGGTAGGTTGTACAGTGATGGCCGTGAACAGTTATAAATGGAATTATAACTCCTAAAACTGAGGTTATATATCATTATAGACCTATAAAATATAACTGTTAAGGCTTAAGGGCCATAACTGTAGCCCCAAATTTTTTGGATTATACCCCCATTAAAAAACAAATCATAGGCACTGTCAGGTCATCTCCCCATGTTTTTCCCAGACGACCTCCGTTGGCGCCCAAAATGGACCCGACCACGCCACCTTAGCGACGGTCAAATCCCCCTTTTTTACATTTTTTTTTCATGGGGATTTTGTGGATTTTCACATTTATGATTTTTACGTTTCAGAAATCCCGGGTAAACGTAGGATTTCTGAGAAAATTTAAGCCCAACCTATGGGTTTTACGGGAATTTACAGTACGGGCTTTTACGTCCCAAAACTGTTTAAAAAGTGCTTTGGAAGGCCTATCAAGAACATGTGCCTTAAGTTGGACAGTGCTGCAAATTCACTAGGTTTCAATACTCAACTGCCCTGGGAATCGTTTACCTACTTTGTTTGGGGGGGATTGAGCACAAGTTATCAGGTATTTCATCCTGAGTAGTGGAAATACCCGGTATAAATCCAGTGACTGGCGTCCAAATGTATTTTAGTGGCTGTGGCTATACGCTACCCTATCTCAGTCGATGAATGATATGAATGGTATCAACATGAATGATATATAATGATACCATATCAGATCATTCAGACATTGGGGGACATCATGGTACCCTATGGTACCCCACATGATCCCCACGCCCAATTTGGACCAGATTTGCCACCCAGAATGTTATGATACAAAGATCAGCAAAGATCTAGAACCCGTCCGACTCACCAGCCAACTTTCATTTATTTATATTGACGGACTGAAACTTAGAATGCGCATTTGGAAGCGGCACTCCACACGTGCAAAACTGAAAAAATGCATTTTACCAGCATTTCGAAACTTAGAATGCGTCCCCCCACCTAGGATGAAG
>Ga0126342_10015924_pt1 | contig 13137 bp, 10 predicted proteins | sample Cyp1metagenome_FD_92528 | JGI IMG/M metagenome (GOLD analysis project Ga0126342, IMG submission 92528) | Coral microbial communities from Lord Howe Island, Old Settlement Bay, Australia - Cyphastrea 1 metagenome | ecosystem: Host-associated > Invertebrates > Cnidaria > Coral ... | reverse complement strand
TAGTTGGTAGTAGTTGGTAGTAGTTAGTAGTAGTTAGTAGTAGTTAGTAGTAGTTAGTAGTAGTTAGTAGTAGTTAGTAGTAGTTAGTAGTAGTTAGTAGTAGTTAGTAGTAGTTAGTAGTAGCTAGTAGTAGGTAGTAGTAGGAGTAGTAGTAGTAGTTAGAGTAGTAGTAGTCGTAGTAGTCGTCGTAGTAGTAGTAGTAGTGGTGGTAGTAGTAGTAGTAGTGGTAGTGTAGCGTAGTGGTAGTGGTAGTGGTAGTGGTAGTTGTAGTTGTAGTTGTTATCTATCTATCTATCTATCTATCTGTCTGTCTGTCTGTCTGTCTGTCTGTCTGTCTGTCTATCTGCGAGCTTGAAACGCAGCTAATCTGCGAGACTTCCTTAATTTTTCAAGCTGACAACATCAAGAGCGAAGCAATTCTGCGAGACTTCCTTCAAACATGAAAAGTTGAGTGCAGAGCTGAAGGCCTCGTACCAAGGCCTTTTGCGATTTTCTACTCCACCTGTCTAAAGTACTGCGCCTGCCACGAAAAAGTGATGGCAGGTCATATACGAAGTGCTGCACTTGTCACGCAAAATCATCTTAGCAAACCTACAGATCTGATGCTCCAAAATGCAACCCCTCTCAGGAAATCAGCGCCCTGACCTCCTAACATCTCTGATGAACATGTCTCTTGTATTGCGCATGCCACGCGAAATTCATCTTTCCAGATCCTCCTCAAATGTCCCACGCCTGCCATTGTTTTTGGAAAAGCTACAAAACCCTCACGTTTTGCTCACTTTTGACAAGGTGTACAATCCCTTGCGCCTGTCACGCGAAACGGCATCGGAACGTCCAAAAGTGGTCCGAACATCTGGTGTTCTTTAACATTTTGACTTCGAAATGTGCTTCGTGCCACAACGGCCTGCACTTTTTCGACATCACAACTTCCAAAAGTGGTCCGAGAATGGTGTGTTTTGTACATGTTGACTTCCAGATTTGCTTCGCGCCACAACGGCCTGCACTTTTTCGACATCACAACTTCCAAGAGTGCTCCGACGTTGGTGTGTTTTGTACATTTTGACTTGGAAATGTGCTTCGCGCCGCAACGGCGTGCAACTTTTCATCTCTCATCTGATGACATGGCCCGCCGCTTTAGCGAGCCCCCTTTTCGACCCTCCGGAGTCACAAATCATTGGCCGAAAAAACACAGTGTTTCGCGACTTTCCTACCTTTTCGCGCACCTGCATTTTCTTTCTTCTCACTCTTTCTCTTCTCTGATCTTCTCTCTTCGGCTCTTCTCCTCTCTGACTCTGCCCGCCTCTGCTTTTCCATCTGTCCATATTGTCGGAAGTTTGACTTCTAAACTTCCTTCGACCATACTGGGAATCCTTATAATGGGTATGTATATATGTACACACAGATATACATATATTATCATACATATATATATATATACAAAAGTAAAACCTCAATTCATGGGGGAATGATCATTCGCGTTTATGGAAAATCAACAATGTTTTGATCATGGCATACATGTTGGTTAACCTAATATCATGCAATACCTCCCATGTCCCCACATGTTGCATCATCCATGGCATATCCAATATCCCACCATATCATACCATATCATATCATATTATATATCCCAATGAGTTTCCCACTATAATCCTAAGCACCATTTGGGTTGGTCAGTTGAAGCACTATTTTGAGGTATCACCCCATCAAAAACCCCATCAAAAACCTCCATAAATAAAGTATATGCCCATGTTTCATGTCGCAATCACACTATTACCATGCGGGGATGCGTCAAGTATCATTCCCATGTTGGGAATTGGGGCGAAGAAACATCCCAGGGAAAACCAGGTATATTTCAGAGGCTAGGGTGCAAGCGCGACTTGCTTCACTCATAAGCATATTATTATATATTATGGAGTTGTTCTAAAATGGTGGTATCCCTAAATCCTCCATGTTCATAGGATCTGCCATGAAATAAACCATCCATCCAGCGATTTTCGGAGGGCCGATGCCTGCGCCGTGGCGGCAGGACCCACCATCATCTCGCGATGCGCCGCGGCCATGAACATCAGCTTCTTCCTTGTCCCAGAGAAAAATATGGAAATCAATGGAAAAATCATATGGGTGTTATATCATAATATATATATATACGTATATTATGTATTGCTTAATATCTTCCAGTTGTATCATGATATATTATGATTAAAATTACAACACATATCAAACTGGGCCATTTGGGTGCAGATTAATGGGAGTATAGTGGGAATGTGACTGGTGATATTCCTGGGGATGCAAGGTGGCACCGAAAAAGTTTGCCAAATTGTTGTATTTCAAGATAACGCGATAAATTTGTGGTTTGTGGTACATAGATACTAGCGAACTAGTTCATGAGGTTTATGAAGCAACTTGTACCTTGAGGAAAAATCCCCCTGTTGGGGATACAATGAAAACATGATTCCATGACCCGTAAAGGTTCGGACATGGGGCCCCAAACAAATGGCGGCCATACATCGTATACTCACTTTGGGGAACTGCACCCCCAAGCCCCAGCGTGGCCTATGGATCTACTCATCTACCCTAACGGTTGTAAGTAAATGATTACTATAAATCTAACTTAAATGATTACTATAAATCTAGCTTATAATCATTATAATTCATTATAATCATATAACACAGAGATTAAGTATAATGGCGTTAAAAATATAGATATAACCATAGCCTGGGATAACTATCACAACATCGTTTTAATGATAGAACACTCATAGCAACTCTAATGACTATAACTATAACATACTATAACTATGTAACTAACTGACTATCACAACTGGTTTGGACTACCCTCTGGTAATTTAACATAGCTATTGAAAATGGCCATTTATAGTGAGTATATAGTGGATTTTCCCATAAAAAATTGTGATTTTCAATAGTTATGTTAGTTTACCAGAGGGTAAACACAACCATCCCTTCTTTAGATCCCAGGCTCGGCACACATCCCACATTGACGCAGGTGCCACCGGGCCCGGCGCTCAGACGCTTGCCCTTCGCCGTGTCCCACTGGGCGCCACGTTCGATCAAGGCCACCTTGGCACCGTAGCCTCCACGTGGGGCCGGGGAGGGCATACGGGGATGGAAAACCAAGGTTTTACCCATGGATGAAGCGTGAAAATATAGGATTCTAAAGGTTCCTAAATGGGATAAGTCCTGTAACCATCTGTAACCAAGTTATACATCGTTTTTTAAGCCACTAACTGTTAAGGGCTAAGGATTGTTCAGAAAAGACAACTGGAAGCCATAAAGAACGATGGATTTACCGATTTACCCATGAAAACAACAGGACACATGGAGAAAATGAGGGATTGACATGGAGGAAAAGCATCAAAACAAATTGTGATTTCAACGGACTTTGCATTTTTTCAGTGGTGATATAATGGGATACCCGTGATATTTAATGATATTCACCCACTTTGGAATATGTTTGGGGTATATGCTGGTAAAGGTTTCATGAAGGTGCTAAAATCCCATGTGAATGTTTTTTTACGCCAGTCAAATCACAAAAAAAATTGTCGCTCAAATCCCACTTGCGGTGTGTTGACTTTACGTTTTGCTAGTTTATCTTGTTTGGATCCCCATGTTTTTTTCTTTCATCTCATCTGATCTCGCCCTAGTTTGGTGTCATTTCTAGGGCATGTCCTTTGTATTGGTTAAACCACCAAGTGTCGGAAATAAAACAAAAAAGAAAACACACGGAGTTTACCCTCTGGTTATTTAACATAGCCATGGAAAATCACCATTTTTAATAGGCAAACCATCTATAAATGGGGCCATTTTCCATGGCTATGTAAAATAACCAGAGGGTAAGGACACCTGGCAGCAGTTCTATTGCTACCCTCGCTTCGTGTGGCTCAATCCCCATAGTTCATCAACCTGCTGGTTCTTTGGGTCTGGTTGGTGGTGCAATGTGCCCATCTTGAAAAATGATGGACTTCGTCAATGGGGTTGGGATGACCCCATATATGGAAAATAAAACATGTTCCAAACCACCAACCAATATATAATTGGAGTAGTCCATAATCTTCATTTTGGTCGGTCACTGTTGCTCTTGGTATCAGCGCGAGTATGAGTACTGCTATTGGTATTACAGCATTAATGGTATGAATATTAATTAATATACCCTCTGGTACACTAAGATAGCTATGACAAATTACCACCTTTAATAGGTAAATCAACGAACTAAATTGCCATGTTCAATAACTATGGTCATTACCAGAGAGTACTCAAACTGCAAACCATTCACCAGAGATTTCATCATCATCATCATCATCTTCATCATCATCATCACCATCATCAATAATCATCAATAATCATCATCAATCACTATGACTATTGAGATTCTCCTCACCAGAGTGGCCAATGACATAGTCATCGGATAGTATAATGATGAATATTGATGATGATTATTGATGATTATTGATGATTATTGATGATTATTGATGACTATTGAGAAATGACAGTGAACATCACCCACTCAAGGAGCAGTGGCCATTACCAGTTACGTCCAACCTCATCGAAATCACAGCCATCGCTGGGCTTGCCATCGCTGACTTCGTTTCAATCTGGGTTGGCTGACACCGTTAACAGCAACGCGAATCTTACCCGGCCTGGTTATGTCACAATAGCGAACTGGAAGATGGCCCAGTCGAAATAGTTGTTATTTACCTAGCTATAAAATGGTGGATCTTTCCATAGTGAATGCTAGTCGACCAGAGGGCAAATGGTTTCGACCCATCCAAACATTACCAATCACCTCATTTTCCCTTGCCAACTTGTTCCCCATCTTCGGCCAAAATATCCTGTGTCAAAAAAAGTCCCACGGGTTGGTTCGTTGTCCAAAAATCACCATCTCCCCATCTTCCTCGGCCTGCAGCTCGTTTGGAGAAAGCGCTTCCACCACTGCCACCACCGATGACGATCGTGTCGTACATCATGGCAAGTTTCTTGGTTCGATTCGCACAGAGAGGATCGGTTCAAAGGCAATGGAGTCACAAAGAAAGGGCATGGTGCATTTCAGATCCAGTTTTTGGAATCAAGTCCTGATTTTTGATGTAAGCCGAAGAATAGTTTTTGCATGTTGATTTGGTCTTGCCGTTCTGATTTTGTGTTTCCGGCACAGCTGAGCAAAAGCTGGTGCAACGGCGGGCCAACCCACCAGAAGCATGTAATTTCTGCAATGTTGTGGCTGAATCATGAAAATATATGAAAACGTTGTCATTTGGGTTTACCCTCTGGTAAACATACAAAAAGCTATTGAAAATGGCCCAGTCGAAATAGTGGATTTTCCCATTAAAAATGGTGGATCTTTCCATAGCTTTTTAAACATTTACCAGAGGGTATAAACCTTCAAGCATCGTGGATTATCCTTGGAAATGCACCTTGGGAGTCAAATCTTGGATAGCTTTTTGAAGGATGGAAACGACACATCTGCATCACAAAAAAGCTACGCTAGCCGCTAGACCCTCCATTGACCAATAACAATTGTGTGTGGACCCCATCATTTGTTAATACATACATACATGTTAATGTTTGTGTGTCCACCATTCATTTAGTATCACCAATAACAATTGTGTGAATACCTCATCAAATACATTTTTCACTTTTCTTTTGAAGGGTATTTGGAGGGTTTAGTTAATCTCCCATGATTGTCTGACCACCTTTGGTCATGCGTTGCTGGTTGCTGGTTGGTCAGTCTTCCGAGACGACCCTTTCTCGTTCACAAGGCAATCTCTGCTGACCAGTTAACTATGGCCTCTGGTGATTGAAACATAAAACTACAGTTATATGGGTTATGATGGGTTGGTAGATCATTTATGATGGCTTAGATGGGCTACGGCTAATAGACCAACTATGACCAACTTATAGTTATTTATAATTGGGAGCTATCGCCTTAGGGGATTTAACAGTATTTCCCATAATGGATGACGACAATCCCCAGTGTATTGAGTAGTATGACACCCGAACTACTCATTAACCGAACATAATTTATCACTTGAATCCAAAAAATTATCTAATGTTGTTTGATGTTTTTTTAATGGTGACGATTTGCAACCCAAATGATTATTCTATCACCAGTCCCAGAAATTCGAAGACTCCGGTCATTTAACGTAGCGAACTGCAAAATCACCATTTAGTACAGTAGGTAAATCATTATGTTTATCATTCAACTTTATGGTCCATCTATAGCAAAGCAAACTGTAACAAATAATCGGGAAAAAAAACTACTATCCCATTCTTCTGCATTACATTCCGATGAAAATATATCTTATTGTCGATTTCTAGACCCCGAGCTAGTTATAAAACAAACAACGAGAGGGTAAATCCTACTTATCAAAAAAAAAATCCCCGTAAATTTTTGTTGTTGGTGAAACCAACCTTTTTCCTTAAATCACAATGCAGTTCTACTCATGTTTGCACCGCGATAAATGTCACAAGCTCGTGCCTGGTCCACACGTTTGGCCAAGGGGGCATCCAGATTGAAACCACCCACCGTAGCGTGGCCATTCCTGCAAATTTCTCCAAGGGAAATGGGAAGTTTTCATGATGATATTCATGATAGTATGGGAGGGAAAAAAACATATGATTTCTAGAATATATATAGTACATATGGATGATTTGGTGAGATTGTTACAATATCATGATTTGTTGGAAGAAACATGCGGATTCCCAGATAAAAAAATGATTCATCACGACTCATCCAGTAAAGATCAGGATATTTAGCCAGTAAAGACGGGTTTAAACAAAAACCGAGGATCAAACTGCACGTGCTACGCGTGCGTGTCTAAAAAAACTCTGAAATCACAGGGTTTCAATAGCCGAAGGACTTGGATGAACCCGCAAAAGAAATAAAATATACCCTCTGGTAAACATACAAAACACGATGGAACATCGCAATTTTTTATGGGTAAACCATAAACGGATATAAATGGGCAATGTTCAATAGCAAACTGTTAGTTTACCAAAGGGTATTCCCTCTAGAACCCACATGTAGTGGATTTCTCATTGAAATCCACTGAAAGCTGAAACATCTTCAGCGAATCCAGGAACAAAGTTTCCTCTGACCATGCCCAAGAGTTCAACATGTTGATCAACCAGTGAAGTTCTCCCATTATATAAATTATACCCGGCATATTGATTGATGATATCTCCACTATATCCCCATCATATCCCCATGAAATGGTTGCTAAGTGTGTTGATATCGCCATTTTCCCCACTTGTTTGTTGGTTGTAAACCCCATTTACATCCATTAACTCATTAACCAGTTCGATAAACCCAACAGTGATACCAGTTACCCTCTGGTAAACTAACATACCAATGGAAAATCACCATTTTCAATGGGAAAATCCACTATAAATGGTCATTTTCAATAGCTATGTTAGTTTACCAGAGGGTATAAACCATCTTAGCTAACTAATACTAGTAGTCATAAATTCGTTATCGGCGCATCGAATCACAGCAAACACGCTGAGCGCATGACGAGAACTTGGCAGTCACACGCATGACTGCTGTCACCTGGCAGTCAAAAGGAGTCCACGGAAGGGTGCATGTCCCAACTGGTACCCTGAATGGTAAACCACATGTCTGTTGGTTAATCCCCATATTAATCCATATTAATCCAAATGTTTATATTTGTGAAAGGCATTATTAAAATATTTGGTAACTTGTATAATATATATATATATACAATTATTCTGAGCAACAATGATGGGGATATAATGGGGATGGTTCAACCAAATAACCCAATCTAACCAGGGATTTTGCCAACACCAGTGGTGATGCTAATCCAATATGGATAGTTTGTTGCGGATTGAAGCCAATACAACTGGGGATATAATCGGGGTAACCATGGGTTGTGCCCCAGGTTGTTAGTTAAGTTGGTTTCTTTCACGACATGACTGTTGCGTTTATGGTAGATATATCGAACAAGGAGCACGGCCTCTAGATGGCCGTGTTTTTTTTGATCAGTGGGATGTTGTTGATCATGTTTGATGTGCTCGTGCCGCCAAAAAGAATTTGTGCGATTTTATTTTTAAGGTCGTTAACCCCTTATTCACAAGCAGTAGAACGAAAACAGTCATTTCGCCTACACAAAACTACCATTTTTGTGTTTTCTGGCCAACCGGAAACTAATTCGTCGTCACATGTTTTTAGCCGTCTTTTGGTCAGAGCAGCACCTCCAGTTCTTCCAAGAACCTTTTAGGATCTGGACTCTGTAAGCTTGAACGCCAGCACACATGAACACATAGTAGCATGACCCATGAGTGCAAAGTTCAATAGAACATACGATAGCGTAGCATGACACATCAGTGCAAAGCACAAGAGAACATACAGTAGCGTAGCATGACGCATGAGTGCAAAGCACAAGAGAACATAGAGTAGCGTAGCATGACCTATGAAAGAGAGAGCCATGGACGTTATTACCCCACCCCACCCCACCCCCCCAACGTCAACAAAAGACCACGGCCGTCTAAAGGCCGTGCGTGGTCCAACTAGTTGATGGGGTTTATCAACCAACATAACTGGACGGAAGCACCTTGTGGCAACGGACTCATGTATGGACGATGATGTTCCCAGAAAGGTGAACACCAGCCAGAATTTTCATGCACAGAGAAACTGACGTGGTGAGGTCTTTAAGACAAATTCATCCAAATGGTTACCTGAACCGCATATCATTTAAAACAACCAAGGAAAGGGGAACTTTGCTGGGTTAGTCGCCACGCCACTTACTAGGATTTGCATCCAAATGCAACTTGGTTTGTTTGGTTTGTTGCACACTTCATTTTTTGGGGGGTTGACGCATCAACCAAGCCGTCCACGGTAGTACAGTTCAGTTCAAGACGTGTCGTCACTTCAGTTCTTAAGGTAGCTGTGACTCCTATGATGGCGCCAGTCCTCGGATGACATGATCTGTGATATCTCAATTTGTTTGGACATACTGTATATATATATACATATATATATGTAGGTTTTTACATATATATATATACTGTATATATATATATGTATATATATACATGTGTATATATATATACTGTATGTATATATATATATATATACTGTATATACTTCCGACCTGTGTAGTTCGTGTTTGTTCAAATAATTATCCATGTTTCTTTGAGAAATGACACCCTCGTCGTCTTTTGGCTGTGAAACATCCCCAGTTTTCATGGGACTTGTTGTCCCATCATGTTTTTCTGTTCCAGCAGTAGGGAAGTCCAACAAGAACCACCAAGCAGTTGATACAGAGTCACAAAAAAAACATGAACAACAATCAGAGGTGTGCCGGTGCAAATGCTAGACCAACCAACTTTTGATACTGAAAATTAATATCAAGTGTCGACTCTATCCAGGAGTAGATATTGAATTTTAATCTGGACCACAAGCAAACAAAATAACATGTAACATCAAGTAAACAATGAACAACATTTCAAACTGGCAAATTTTCTATCTACTCCAATCATATAATCATGTTCTTTTGGGACACATGAAGAGGGGCCAGTTGAGCAAAGCATTCACGATAATTTACCAATTTCTTTCAATGGACTCTAGCCCTTCTAGTCACCAACCAACGACTGGGCCAAGGGTTTTTACGCGTTGTATCCCCAAAAAATGTCAGGTGGGTTAGATACCAATTTTAATGGTTTCAATCTCCCATTTTGAGACTCACAAATCTCACAGGCTATCGCAAGACATCTGGGTGTGTCCGAAAAAAACAGACAAAAACCATCTACATCTGTTGCCACTTGAATAACCATTCATGTCGGACTCTGACAACAAATCATCAACATGTGGCATATTATATATATATGGTATAAATATGGGAAATCCATGGACCATTCGAAAAAAACAAAAAGAAAAAACATGGAATCAGAATCAATATTGTACATTGAAATCAATATATATATATATATATGTTTTCCCATATTTTCCCATAGTTTCTCATATTTCATCCCATAGAATTTCCCATTTCCCACATATTTGCCATGGTTTTTGTTGTCCCCTGAAGGGGAGCCTGCATCTCAGAGCCTTCCGGGAGCTTCACTTCCTGATGGGACGGGGGGAAACCCTAAAGAAACCATGGGATTCCATGGGATTTGAACCATCAAAGATAGGGATTTCATGGAAAAACACCATGAGATGGGAATATGATGGAAACCTCATCGGAATATGTATATATATATACATTAGATATATGAATATTATATGATGTATGATTTAACAGGATATTTCATAGGATGTAAGCATCGTTCAAAACCATGCACACATGGGACTAAGGCAGAAAACACCACTCTAGAGTGCCTTACTGGTGAGATAAGTACCAGTAATTCATACGGGAAAATCAATGTAAATTCCACCACTTTTTGCAATACAATGATGGTTTATATATATATATGTATAACAACGTTGATATGATATTTGGGTTAGTCTCAACATCCGGTATCCTAAAACAATTCAATTGAATAGGTAAAATAATCATTGACCGGTGGATTTAGAGGTATAGTACCATATTTGAACAAACCCATATAGCCCTAGAATTCGTCGGATCAAAAACCTTGGAATTCTGGGGTACCCGGTTTCACAACTTTAGTCAATATACAACGGTTGATATGAACAATGGTTACCCACTATTGTTGATAACTTTATATTGACAACCATATATAATTATAACAAATTTAACAAAGTAAGAATGGTGGGTATAGACGGGTATAGTCCGGTATAGTATAATTTGCATATAACTGCAGAACATACCCGGCTCCACTGATTGATAGTATTCACCATTCATGATTGATATTCACCAATAATCCCAGGGCATATAGATATTAGTGAATGTATGTGAATATCACTTGATTCACCATTCACATATCATGATTGATACCCCTGGTAAATTAACATAGACCCTGAAAATCACCAATTTTTAATGGAAACTAGTCTTCCAACCCCTATCTGCAACGGTCTATGTTAATTTACCAGAGGGTATCATTCACCATTTATCATAGATTCATGGGATGATTGTTCGGTGCCACTGCTGCAACTCCGTCCATCGCGCCTGGTACAGCTCCATTGGAGCCGCCCTGCGGATGCGAGGAAATCCCATAAAAAATATGGATGTACCCAGCTATACATGTGATACCAAGTTATAATCCTGATTCTTTTCCAACATTGGTGTGGTTTCCCCCAACTTGTCATATTATAATATTATATAATTAATTTAATTAGGTACACTGTTTTTTTCTGACCATTTTCCTACCATTGGGTTTCATTGGGATCTTATATATATATATATATACTCTGGTAATCAAACCCGGCAATGCGACATCCCTGATACATGAAGATGTTCATATGTTTTGACAGGAACATCATCGAAGTAAATCCGGGAATTCCCAGACAACCAAATTTAATTACCGCATGGTATGAACCAATATTCCGTTCTAAACATATATATATATATATATAATATTTTACTATTCCATTATGTACCCTCTTTGTTCAAACCCCATGAGATTCTCATTAAACCATAGTTAAAGATAGGTTCTAACGGTTATCTCCAAACTTATGCGCCGCAGATTGCAGTGCTTCGACTCCCAGGCCTCATTCATCGAAGCCTCAGCCTGCTCCACAGTCAAGCCCCTGCGACTGCAGTGCTGCGACCAAAGGATTGCCCAATTTTCCATTGTATCGACACACTGCCTCACTCACAGGGAACTCAACTCCCAAATCCGAAGTCTGACAAAGAGTTATGTGCATCCACAACCCCATGCGGAGTTCCAGGCCGCCTGACTGGCCCGTCGGCGCTTTGCGTCCCACTGAGACGGGTTCTGCTGCCACAATTGCCATTGCTGAGTCCTTTGTGTCCACCATGTCGCACGCTTGTGGCCTCTAGACCCACGGCGTCGGCGTCGTCTTTCCATCTGCTGAGCAGTAGCGGCTACCAAGCTCGTCCGGGGTATACTTCAGCCAGCTAAGGTCCTGGAACAGGAGCAAATCAATGCCTCCTAAATGGCGGGCTTTGTTATCAGGAGCTCTGTCAGAGAGCTGCCTATTTTAAACCAGAATCTGGCAGATATGACGACGCCGCAGGAGCTGAGTCTGACACTGACTGAACAATGCATGGCTACTCTTAGTTGTGATTGCACTGCTTTTTATCAGAGCGTTGCGTTCCTTCATTTTTGGCAGCAAACACCTACTTCACTTATAATTCCCTGGATTAGCCAGTTTGTACAACCCACCCCAGATCTAAACCCATCAACAGGGGCATCTTTAAAGGCTCAAATGGGTGTGGCACATGAATAACATTATAACACTGAATAACCAACAATTATTGCTTAGATCTTTAAAAAATAGCTACAGTAGATTATGTTAGATTCATCTGTTTGCTTCCGAACCAGTGACCATCAGTGACCCCAAGCGAGTTCCCTACGCTGTGCCCGTTGAAACCGCCTCTCGGCCGTGATCACCTGGGTCTTGGGCCCCATGACCTGCTTCACTTCCGCCGTGACATCCTGCCATGGCCGTCCATTTTGGTTGGCAAAAATAGGGCCCATAAACAGTGGTTCTATGGTGAAATACATCCAGAAGTTCAAAAGATCTTAGTGGATGACATCCGGTCGGGACATGACAAAATCCACGGAAGTCCAAGTGGGAGAATATCGAATAGAGCAGGTATGGGACATCAGATTTTCATGGGGGATATCCGGCGACAGAAAACCGAACGGTTCTTGCTTCATCAACCAAATGCTAGCTTTTCCTGCAATTACCCCCTCTCAATGCTACCAAAAAGGGCTCGGCGACAGAAACATTTAGCAATCAGAAATTGTACCCTCTGGTAATTTAACATAGCTATGGAAAATCACCATTTTTAATGGGTAAATCCACTATAAATGGCAATTTTCAATAGCTACGTTAAATTACCAGAGGGTAAGTCAAGTATAAACGAGGTATGATGAAATCACGATAACGTTTTTCATCAAGTTTTTTCGAAAAAAAAAACCTTGCTGGTAATCAACATGGCGATGGACAATCTCCCATTTATAGATGTTTTTTCGGCAATTTGCAATCACTCTATCTATCTATCTATCTATCTATCTATC
>Ga0126342_10015923_pt1 | contig 13138 bp, 11 predicted proteins | sample Cyp1metagenome_FD_92528 | JGI IMG/M metagenome (GOLD analysis project Ga0126342, IMG submission 92528) | Coral microbial communities from Lord Howe Island, Old Settlement Bay, Australia - Cyphastrea 1 metagenome | ecosystem: Host-associated > Invertebrates > Cnidaria > Coral ... | reverse complement strand
ATGGTATAATATATATATATATATATATCATATATATATATATCATATATATATATCAGATATATATATATCAGATATATATATATATATATATCAGATATATATATATATATATATAAGATATATACATATATATATATATAGTATATATATATATCAAATTAATGTGTGTATATATACATCATATTAATAGATTTTTATATGTACTACTATATATATTAATATAGATATATATATATATATATTATCATTTGTAGTAGTATTATTATTATTGATATATATATATATATGGGAATTTCCGGAGGCTACCTTGGACGATGTCGGCTGAGGCACCACGAAATGACTTGGCTCGTCCCACGTCACAGTACCTGGGATCCAAATACTAGGGCAGGGATTAGGACCCTAAGACTAAATTTATTTGTTTAGTCCTGGGTATAGATCCAAAATTTATTGTTTTTTTGGGGGGATCCCAATATTAGAAACCCAGGGTCCCAGGAATATTACAGTTTGTGTTACCCAGCGTTTTCAACAAAACCCCAGCCTGTGGGCTGAATATGTTCGTCCACTATAGAGGGATGCCCTATATTTGGAGCATTTGAATGGGAAATCATCCCCTCATGTGACTTCGAAACCCAGAATATGTTCAATAGCTCATATGGGGATCGGGATTTCTATCAAGTGCATATGAAACATGGAGAAACCGCTGTTCGTAGTGCTGTAATACAATCATGAAAAATCATAAAGCAAATACCCTTCTTCGATGGATTTCTTCGGGACTGCCGCTAAGGTTGGATGGTTTCATAGAAAAGTGACCCAAATCTGCCGGTTTTGAAGCCTTCGACTTTAGCCCATCGCGGCTTGATGGTTCTACCGGGCCTAATCGAGGAGTCCCATTTCACCGCCTTGGGTACTCCAGGTTCCCAGCTGGAAAGGACTTCCCGTGCTCCAGGTCGGTCAAGATCAGGGTAAGACCCGCAACTATGATGTCGAGCTCGGAATAAACCCGTGTTGATGAATTAGGCGGTCCCTCCAATATTGACATTTTGGGACTAAAATTGCTAAGATAGTCTCCCCCAATTAAACAGCCTGCCGTGTTAGCAACATCCGTAAATCCCCAAATTTAAAAGGTTAAATCTTCATTTTGGCAGCTGAAATTTCAGTATTTTGCCTGGTGAAGTTCCATGTTTTCTGATTTTGCCGGGTGCACTTTTTGGCCAAAAAACTGAACCAATGGTGAAGCCCCCTATTTGGATCCAACCCCTGGATCCAACTCGCGCAGCCTCCCGCCTCCAACTTCGTTGACGTCGAGGTCTTCGTCGGGGAAGCTGATGTTTGAGACGCTGGCGTTAGCATCAGCGATCTCGAAGGCCGCGGGGGTCCTGGGGTGAAGCAAGGGAGGGTGCTGCGGAAGACAAAGACCTGGGAACAAGTGCGAAAACCTGAGAGAAACCTATGAAAACCTGGGAAAAAGATGTGAAAAACTGGGGAAAACCTTGGAAACACCTGAGAAAAACTGGAAATGGATGCAAAAATGGATGAAACATGCAAAAGATGTTTGGGGAAGTTCAGAAAGTTCCAAAATGTTCCGAGAAGAAGTTCCAGCCACAGTGATTTCCCATTTTTAAGGAGGATGGCCTAACCTTGTCTCGCCCCATGGCACCTCATCTCCACTGTGCTGGAAAGGGAGTAGACCAAGAGGTGCGTCATACGCTCCTTTTGGGGCGGCTGGGGTGTCACTGGAAGTGTGAGATATCATCGATATCATCCCCGACTCAAGTGGCAGTGGGTCAAAACCCTATCCCCCTGGTGAACCCCAAAATAGCTGGTAAATGGATGTTCATCCCACTAAAAATGGTATTAATAGGTATTGACACATACCCAAGTTTGACAACTGAAGATCATCAATTTTTTGAGGAAGTTAGTTTTCCAACCCCGACTGTTGGCTGGGTCCATATTAGTGGGGGGCTGATAAAACCAATTGAAAGTGTGGATGACGTGGAGAAAAAAAAACTCTGGCTAAACTCAGCTGTGTTCAGAGAACCTGTCAAAAAAACTATTGAAAAACAGGAAAAAGTGAAGCCAAATCATCCAGTTACCCTCTGGTAGTCTAACATGGCTATGGAAAAATGCCCCATCTTCGATGATTATGATGATTTACCTCTTACTTCATTGGTGATGTTCGATAGCGGATCACTTGATCAGTCAACAAGTAAATCAAGCGCCGATGGAGATTCCACCGGAATATGGAGGAGTTCACCATTCACTCATCCCCAAAGGGGCCCTTTTAGTCTGAAGATGTTGGGAAAACCCATGGTTTCAACCCCAAAAAATATCCATTGGATGATCAAAAAGCCCTCTAAAATGACCATAGTATCAAGCTCCTCCATCTTCAAAAACACCCTCAGTTTCTGAAGGTTCAAAAAGTGGTCCGAAAAATCGCTGTGTAGCCAGGTGTAGCCATCATAAAAAGTGTCATTGATGGGGATTACCCTCTGGTAAATTAACATAGACCCTGGCATTTATCGGGTTTGGAAGATTTGTTTCCAGCAAAAAAACTGGGCTTTCAGGGTCTATGTGAATTTTACCAAAGGGTGGTAATAGCCATTAATCATCATTAACCACCATTAACCATCATTAACTCATTAACCATCCATTAACCATCATTACACCAATAACTCCATTATGTTAATGTATCAGAGGATAACCCAATTAACCCCATGTTCAGATCGCCATAGAGCCACTCTCCAACTGGACCCCCCACCTGAGGCAAGTTGTGAGGACCCAAGTCGACCCAGTCGGTCAGATTTCCTGGGTCCGAAAGGTGCATCCACCCTGATTTAATCAGGGGTGGTAACATGACTTACCCTCTGGTTAATGAATGGGATTTATAGTGATTTAATGGGATTTTATAGTGATTCAATGGGATATTAATGGGATATACCCTCTGGTTATGTCAAAATAGCTATTGAAGCCATGGCCCAGTCGATTTATAGTGGATTTACCCAGCTACATAGCATGGTGATTTTCCATGGTGATGTTAGTTTACCAGAGGGAAACTAGCAAAAAGTTTACCAAAAATGTGATTTGTTGATAGCTAAGTTGCTTCTTATAACTTGGTGAATTGTTGGGTTGATTGGGGGAAGATTTCAGGAACTACTTCGTGAATGTTAACGGGATAAACCTTCCCATCACCGGGGGGGATCTTCGTGGGATGAAGCTGCATGGTATGACTGTGGCAAAGTCAACCGAGGATGGGATCCAATCCCGGGTGGTCCTCAAAAAAGTTTCGGGACGGATCTTTTTCCAATGTGGCCATTCTCAAATTTCTTGCTCAAAAGATGGAACAGTCAATTCAAGGCCGAGAATTCAAGGCGTGTGAAAAGTGTGAAATGACTAAATGATTAAAGTCATCCGCATGCATCACCAAATCATCAACCATCAAACTGGTCTAGTTGTCTGAAAATTTGTGTTTTTTAGGGTTTTTTTCAACCATCAAATTTGGTGCTAGCCCATTTTTGGACAAACCCATATAACCCATATATAACCCATATTTATCCATATATTTCATGTTGTGTGTAAAACCCCTATTTCTGTTGGATGTATACCAATATCCCTCCAAAACGCTGGCGCCTGTCTGAGTGGTGGTTCGAGTACTCGTTGTGCCCAGCGTTTCGGTGTCCTGAGGCTTGTGGAATCCCGTTGGGCTATACCATGGTATTCCCTGGGGATGATTTTATCTATTTTAATAGTTCACCTGAATAGTTCGGCCATGGCTGGGGATGATTTCCCGAAAATTATGTAACATTATGTAACCATGATTGTAGGGAGAACAGTGAGGTCGTGATCAAATTTACCCAGATATAATGGAAGTTTTCACCCCTATTCCTGAGATGCACATCCAGGGTGGCTCTGGATAGGCCTCGCCACATGTTGACCATTCTTGGCGTTCACCGTTGTTTTCTGGTACCCTGCGGTTCACCCTAAAAAAATGCTGGGATTTATGGATTTTATCCCCTCAAGCCATATGGTATTCCAAGGTATTCCATAGGTTTTGGCCCATCCCCATCTAAGAAACCATGTCTCATACCACCAATAGATCCTAGGTCAGCTGCAGCTCAACTCTTCTCCCCTGACGGCCTTGAACCTGAACCTAAATCAACAGGATCTTTCTCAGCCTCACCGGCTCCTCACATACGAAAAAGTACACATCATACATAGCCAAACAGATTTTCAGGTCGACATATCAACAAATAAAACATGTCTACATCGCCTTCGCTTGAACCCCCCCATTCCCATTTCGCCAAAGTGGCATTGTATCCCAAGAAGAAACCCGCATCAAAGCTGTAGGACGTGGCTGAAGCACTGAGCTCACCCAAATAGAAGCGATCATCGCCTGTGGCCTGGAAGAAAAACATTCAACGGCTTGATGAAAAACTCAAAACGAATCAGGGAAACCAGGCGTTATCCAACCAACCAGAAATGCTTGCTGAAGCCTGGAAGTTTGCCACTGATCATCCCACTTTGGATCAGGAAGTGCTTGCAATCCTCTGAAAACCCATTGGGTATGTGTCAAAAATCAGCAGAACAACCAGGTCCTTTTTAAAAGGAACAATCAAAATTGGGCGCCAATTTTACTATTTCGAAAATTGATCATGATTATTATATATATATATCTTATTATCCACCAATAATAAGGTTGGTTTTCATGGCAAAAAAGGAAGAAACACCATCCTTTTTTCCATCCACCGGTCGGAAAAGGCAATCCCTAAAGGGATTCCTCCAATGACCATGGCAGTGGTACCCTCTACTCAAACATGGCACTTGAAAAGCCTCCATTTATGCATGCTTTTCCCATAAAAACCTCCATTTATAAAGATTTTCATGGGGAAAATCCTCTATGAATAACAAATGGTGGTTTTTCATGGGAAATTCATCTATGAATGGGGAAAAAACAATTGCTATGTTTGATTACCGAATGGTAAATCCCCTCTTGCACATGCAAATGTCCCACCAAAACTCTGGAATTCCCATTGCCAGCTGAAATTACCTGACGGCAATTCGCTGAAAACCCTCAGGTTGATTAAGATTCCCACCGTTTTCTCATGCCATATGTTCTTTCTCCAATGCAACATATGTTCCCACCGTTTTGATCTAACATTTCTTTGTGCAATGGCTATTCGAGATGAATTGGTCCTTATGTGCGAAAAAATAGAAAATAAAGACATTGTTTCCATCATCATTCTGTTCTCCAATTGATCAATGGCCATTTCAGGGACCTATATTGGAGGTACCTACCATATATAAGGCCTATGTAAGGCCTATGTAAGGAATTATCCCAGCAAAATATGGCCTTATATGCTACAGTACCTCCATCTGTTGGATCCTGAAGATCTCCCATTGAAGAAGTCAGGGTTGACCACTTCTATCATTAACACTTGAACAGAAAAGATGGTATGAGTCGAAACGCTGGTCCGTTCTGTTCACCCAAAAACTGGTGGGTGAATGTTCACCCAAGATATGGGATGTAATGTCAACCCTGGATTAATAAACTCCTAGGTTGTTTCATTGGGGGGATACCATTTAAGTCATTTAAGTATCAGATTATGACTTTTTGGGGAGTACCCCCGTAATTAATAAACCATGGTTTAGTCTCATCCGGGGTTTAATTTGGGATGTATACCCTCTGGTAAATTAACCTAACTATGGAAAATCACCATGCTATCAATGGGTAAATCCACTATAAATAGCCATTTTCAATAGCTATTTTGACATAACTAGAGGGTATATCCCATTAATATCCCATTGAATCACTATAAAATCCCATTAAATCAGAGGGTAGGTGTATATATCCCATCATCTCCCGCGTTGATGGTGAAATTTCCCACCATGAATCCCCATGAATCTCTGCCATCACAGTAAATAATTGCCCCAGGTGTTTGTTCCTGTGAAAAACCTTGGTTTATCATTGGATATCACCAGACATTTTGTATACATAACATCATGTAATATGCTCTATATATATATAACAATCACTGTACAGAATATATAGACTATTCTATATAACTATTCTATATATATATACTGTATATATATTTGTGTGTTGTTAATATATATATATATGTATACAGTAAATAACATGATACAATTGTGTGTGACCCGGTGACGATATGTTTCCCCACAGAAAAACCGCGATCGACTCAAGTCACTGAAGTGGCGAGGTAGACGCTGTACTTCACCACAGGACCAATGGTCCTGGCAATGGAAAAAATTGGGCAACAATCCTGGGAAATGAGCTTTGCAATATACCTGGAAAGCCATCATGACCAGAAAATTTTGTGTTTTTGGCTTTCCAGGTGTATATATAATATAATATAATATAATATAATTTAATATAATATAATATAATATAATATAATATATATATATATAAATGTATCCGCTTTATATAAATATTTACCAATGTTGCGTCGTTGTTTTCATGATATGGTGAACCATACTTGGGCAAGAGGTTGATTCATTGGAGATAATATTAATGCAATTTACATATTTATCAATGAACCGACAAACGGAATATATGCCATTATATACCCATGAACCAACACATGGTCAGCCCAGGTATGAAAGTATCCGACTTGAGGGTCATAACTCTCTTGCGCCATACCTATTTTCAAAAAGAAGAAGAAGACTGAAACTGAGTGAAACAAACAAGTTTCCCACCGCCAAAAAAAAAGTTGGGAATGGGAACATGTAGCAACCTTCCGCAGCAAGTTTTTCCAACCTGAGATGTTTACCTTCGGATATAGCATATGATATGGAAAAATAGCAACCCAAACAAAAAATGATAAATTAGTGATAAAAGGTTGGTTCCTATATAATTAGTGATACTATGATTTGCTTAGTGATACTATATAACAGCTAGAATAGTGATAAATTACTCAAATCTGTTCTTTTCGGGTGCTACTATGTATGAATATACATGTATCTTGCTGAATTACTACAATTCACCAAGCTGTTATCATAGCTGTTATCATACAGCCATTTGGGGATGATTCCCCTTACTAAGCATCTTTCCAGTGGTTGTCTTACACATCATGTATCATCTCAATCTATGAAGATATCATCTCAATCTGGGTCGAATTGCTGGGTGATTCTGACATTCTCCCCCTCCTGGTCAAAAATCCCAACAAAAACCATGTACCATCTGGTTATTTAACAGTTCGCCATGGAAAGATCCACCATTTTTAAGAACGGTAAACCATCTATTTCTATGGGCCATCTATACCATGGCTATGTTAGTCATAACCAGAGGGTAATGTCTGATAAATATCCATAAATGATCACGATTTTCTATGGGATCTGGATAAATTATGTCACAATTCACGAAGCTTGGGGATGATTCCCCAAAAATATTCATCATTCCAGAATTGCCTTTATTTTGCTTCTGATCAAATTCATCCAGATGGGGATTCCAACTAAGTTGTTGATGCTTAAACCATAGTTAAATCGTGTTAGATCAGGTCTAAATCATGTCAAATCAGGTGTTAGATCAGGTTTAAATCATGTTAAATCAGGTTCAAATCTCCATCTCTTCCAGTGAAATCATCCTAGATTTTCTTCCACGGATCCTGGGCACGGTCCAGGTCAGATCACCTCCAATTTCACCTGCGACAAAATCCGCAGGAGTTACCCTGAAATGTTGGGCCAACTAGTGGGATAGTTGCCCCTTATGATTTCCAGGGAGAACAGTGAAGTACAGAAGTACACTATCAAACTGTACTATGAACAGAAACCATAGTTGATATGACAGTTGTTCATAACTTCTACTATTTTTATTTCATAGTTACTACCCAGATTACTGATGATTACTGTATTCGAGATCTGTCCAGATGTTTTTCCACATCACATCAGTTCACTGCCCGCGGGACCCACAAAATGGGGACAATGGAGTTCACCGTGCCTTTCGGTGCGCGCCGATGTTTTTTATGTCAGCTTTGGATCAAAAGATGTTTAGTCAAATGATCCAAATGCTGTAGTAGTTCAATCAAGTATGTTTGGCTTGGTAGTTACAAATGTAAACAGTCAAACACTTCAGGTGTGCTTTCGATCCCAATGTTTGGAGTTAAAATAAATGTAAGAAAAACATGTGGATGAAATCCACAAAATCAATGTCAGCTGCCTGGTGGATCAAATTGTAACACACGCACCAATCCAGTCAAAATACAGCAGGTTCCAGGAAAATGTGCGGGGTTCAAACGTGGGGCACCAAGCAAACCCAGTTGTGTTTTTCGTAATTGTTGATATATATATATATATATATGAAAGACATGATTGTCCCATCCATACCAGTGTTTTTTGGAGTGCTTGGGTTCACACTGGAGGAGGCCTTTGCCAAAGCCTATGCCCGCCCCGCACAAATATCTGTCACTAGCTCTGTGTCAAACCACAAAGGCCTTCGCGGACTACCATCTTGGTAGCACACTTTTCGGTATCTTTTTGGGGGTTGCTAGATAATGCTACACAGCTCATGATATATTTGTAGTCTGTAGTACTTACAGATAGGCATATCCAAATATCTATGGTATATAAATATGTATACTTAACAGATATATATATATATAGTTCATATAATAGTTAGTGAAATATCATAGTTAAGTGTATATATATAGTTAAATTCTCTAAACCTGTCATCCGCGTAGGAGGTCTCATAACCGTCCGGTCCCACCTTGGTCCAGATCCAAGTCCACCAGCGTCAGGTCGGACACCGTGAAGTCTAAGGTGGCCCCCTGTGCCGGGAGTCCACATGGCCATGGCGGTTTTTTGGAGTTTTCATGGGATATACCCTCTGGTAAATTAACATAGACCCTAGCAGATGGGGGTTGGAAGACTAGTTTCCATTGGAAATTGGTGATTTTCAGGGTCTATGTTTATTTACCAGAGGGTAATCATGGGATTTTCATAGTAAACTAACATGAATCTTACCTATTAAAAATTGTGATTTTCCATAGCTATGCTAAATCACCAGAGGGTATCATGGGATTTTCATGGGATACAATCATGGGAATATGTTTCATCCAAGAAGCAATGGAAGATCATGGGGTTTCTTATGGGGATGAATGTCGGGAATGAATGGAACACACACACACATATATTATATATGGGGCTATAAGATGGGATTATAATAACAAAACAAACAATGGAATATCACAGGATTTCACGGGGAAGAATGTGGATTTATAGATATTTAGCCAGGAATAATCGTGGCATAATAGTGGGACTATAATGGATGTGTATATTATATACATATATATATACATATATATACATATATATATATACATATATCCAACATGATGATCTGGGGTTTGAACATGGGAAACCCCCAAATAATCCAATGGTTTATCCATTGATTTTTCATGCATGTCCCAACTATTCAATGGACGTTTTAGTTGGAGGTATCCCCCACGACCCAAAGATTGAAGATGTTTTGTTGGGATTGGCAGGTCAGTCCAACTGTGAAGATCACTGTGGGGGATCATCCCACTTAGTATCTGAGTAATTGGGGTTAATTCAGCCATTTAATGGGGATTTCGCACCGGACCGGCGGACTTACCAGGATCATTGAGTCATTGAGTGGTTACTAACTTTCCGGATGATCCTCCAACAACCAATTAGATCATCGACCATCCCATGAAATACAGCCATGGCTAGTTGGAAAATGCCCTATTGAGTTCGATGGTTTTCCCATGAAAAGACAAATTCTGTGTGTATGTATGTGTATATATATACATATCTATCTACAGTGTATGTGTAATTGCATGTATATGTGTAGTTATATGTATAGATGTAATTATATGTATAGGATTTTCAATTGCCATGTTTGATCACCAGAGGTATGAGGGTGAAACTCTATGTCTATCCTGCGGATCCCTAATTTTGGAAAGAATTGTGGTTTTTTCAGCTCGTCGACGAGGATAAAATCGCCTCGTCTACATCTTTCATGTAAGGCTTTGGTTCGTCCACTGTTCGACGAGGTTCGCTGGTGCCTTTCTGAATATCGAGAACTTTTAGCTAGAAGCTTCTCATCAGTGATCATCAGTGATCAACAGTGATCAACAGTCATCAACAGTAATCACCAGTAATCAACAGTGATCAACAGTGTAAAGATGTCGACCTGTAAGATTTCACTGTTCTGTTATTCATTATGGCAAACCTGCATGTTGGTGCAGCCCCGTGCGGCTGAAAGATTGGATACCTGCTACTTTTATCGGTGCCATAAAATACGGGTACTTATTGTATAGACAGTGTGCGTATACATATCTGTATCTACATGTATATTTATATGATTAAAATTCCAAAATAATAGTAGTAATAATAATATATATATATATACTCTAGATGTTTTTCACCACAACCTACCAGAAATTCCGTCCCCTTGTCGCCTGCAGGGTGAGGAGGCCCGGGGAGGTGGACACGCAGAGCTGCGATTGCGAATAGATCGCGATGCGCTCGTAGACGCTCCGCGCCATGGACGGAACCTCGGGTCTAAGCCCCGAACTTTTTGGAAAAAAAACGGGAGCTTTTGTTTTCGGATAGAATGGAATATCAATGGAATATCAATGAAATATAAATGAGATATAAATGAAATATAAATGAAATATAAATGAAATATAAATGGAATATCAATGAAATATAAATGAAATATAAATGAAATATATACATATCATATATTTGATATATGTAAATGAAATATAAATGAAATATTGATGGATGTTGACCCTCCGGAAATCAAAAGTGGCCAGTGGCTCGAAAATCCCCGGCACGGCCTAGCCGCTGGAACATTCCCGTAGGATTTGGCTGAAAGTATATTGAACCTCCCATCTGGTTATGACTAACATAGCCATGGAAAGATCCACCATGCTATGTAGCTAGGTAAACCATCTATTTCGATTAGGGCCATGTAAACCATGGCTATGTTAAATAACCATAGGGTATATTCTCCATGTTTTTCATGGGGTATACTATAGGGGTAGCACATTTTCGGAGTATTCGCCACGTGGTTCAACAACTGTCTCAGCATGTCTCAGCTCCAGCCGTCACATGTTCACGAAACGTGATGCCAGGCGTCATGAAAAAGTGAGAGCCACAAAGTTAAAATGGATCATCTCTCCTATTTGTTACAAAATTTGAAGCTTCTATACTAATTGTTCAATCACAGACCAATCTCTGCAAGCCATTGGTCTCCCTTCGTACCCCATTTACTTGTTGGTTGAATCCTAGTCATCCGGCTCAAACTTCTCTGATCAATAAATTGGATCAAGTCAAATTCAGGAAGTCGAAGAAATTCAAATTCAATCCATCTATATGAAATATCAAACAAAATTACCAAGATAAGTAGATAAGTACTAGATACATCTAGATACATCCTAGGTACACTAAGTCTTCACTAAGTTCAATAGTCATCCAATGACCAAACCATCGAACCATCGAACCGTCAATGTCTTGGCCGCCTTGGCCCATGGGGATCCCTGCCGTGAGGTTTGTGGGCGCATCCACTGACACGGTGTTCAGCAGTAGGTCGTTTTGACCTTGGGCATCTTGCAGACGCACCTGATAGACCTCGGCGGCTCGGGCCGAGAGGACTGAGGACTGCTGTTTTTTAACCTGTTGAGGGGAACTTGGAGAAGTGCCACTTGTGATCCCAGAAAAATTGTTCCTTTGGATGGTTAAAATAGCCATTTGATGCTGGGAAGAAATGTCAAGTCTCTCATGCAGTCAAGTAGATGTTGAAATTGTTTCTTTCTAGGGTAATGGGGGTTGAACAACAAGAATATGCATGAATATGTAAGAATAGAGCCAATGCAACGAAGAGCTGGTTCTTCACCATGGTTAAACAAGTTTCAATTTGGGCTTCACCACATCTCATCACTGTACCAAGAAACACTTTTATAGCCAGTAAAAAGGGGGGATGCCAACCGTGTTCGAATCAACAAAAGAACGCAACCATGATATTCTGAGATTTCTACGGGATAAGAGCCATCTGTCGTTACATGCGGAGCCAGTCCCCCAGGTTGGCCTCTACTAATCAGCCGATGACCCAACCTGTAACCATGGCCCTGGTAGCCTGGGACCATCTGGGACCCCTGCGATGACTTTGGAGTATTCGTCAGCATGTTCCCATTCGATGCTCCCAGCCAAGTTGTCCAAGTTCAGATCTTCAGCAAAATAACCTCGGCGATCTACGAAATCGCGGATGTACTCAAAATTCCGGTCCGAAAGCCACCCAAACTATTCAAGAATATCGCAAAGGTGTCTCATTTTCCATGAAAACTGGTCCTGTTCGCCTATCTTTGGGTTTTCATCATGTTCGTGCAGCTTCACACCTTCGAGCCGCAACCCGCCTGAGTTTCCGGCTGAGATTGGCGGGTTGTGAATCTGCATTGTCAAGTTCAAAGATCACGGGATACGACTGCTCCTGTCCATCGAATCAGAGAGGAAAACCGGGTCAAAATGTCGAACCTTGAAACCCGCAAGATGTTGGCATCTGAACCGTACCATCCAGGGTTTCTCAAGCCATAGGCATTTTACCTACTCAATTTACCCCCTTGATCCTCCTATGTGGGGTGTTGGGAGCAACCCTGCCTATGTTTACTACGGTCACCCAGTCGTAAATGGCTGCAAACTGGGGCCGCAGACGGCAAAAGAGGTGGCACAGTAGATCAACATGTGGGTGTAACCCTCCAATTCCTGGTGGCGATGATTGGCGATGGGAACTGGGCAGGAGGCTGATGAGTTCACCTTTGTTGTATTTGGGATGCCCAAAAATTGCATTTTTTTATGAAGAACATGGGAAAATGAGGTTGAACAAAAACCATGGGGTTGGAGGGTTTTCCCATGATTTTAGAGACAAAAACCCCATCCCAGACATGTGGCAGTTGATACTCGGGGGGCGCAAATAGTGGCAAGAAAATCCCAAGTTATTCTGTGCCCACCCACTATGTATAGCATAGTGAACCATGCATGTGTATATATATATATATGTATATATATATATATATATATATATGTATATATATATGTATATATATATATGTATATATATATATATATGTGTGTCTATATATATATAAATTGTTTGTTT
>Ga0126342_10015922_pt1 | contig 13138 bp, 15 predicted proteins | sample Cyp1metagenome_FD_92528 | JGI IMG/M metagenome (GOLD analysis project Ga0126342, IMG submission 92528) | Coral microbial communities from Lord Howe Island, Old Settlement Bay, Australia - Cyphastrea 1 metagenome | ecosystem: Host-associated > Invertebrates > Cnidaria > Coral ... | reverse complement strand
TGGACTTTGTTGATTGGAAGCTGCCTTTGACTTGCGCTTACACCATCAAAAGCAGGATTTGGTTGTCCCACCCCTCAGCTAGCTCTGGGGTTCGTGGCAGTGTGTTATCGTCTTCCTGCACATGCCATGTTTGGATGTTGCTGTGGTCGCATTGGATTTGGTTGTATGAAGGGCATTGCAAAGTAGGATTGTCAGGCTCTACAGTGCTACGGTTGTGGTTAGGGCTGCGGGGGATTGAAGGGCATTGCAAGACATTGCAGCCTGTAGGCGAGATCGCTTCTAGAGCAGTTGACCCTGGTGTCGCAGAACAGGTGGGGCGCTCTGGGGACTAAATCGTATGTCACAACTGATGTTACATTTTGATACATTTTCTGTTGTCAGTGTGGATCTACAGTTTTTAAACATTTCAGATGTTGCAATCTGGTTCACTTTCCTTAACTTTGCCCTGTGATGCCCTGTGTCTCTACATGTCTCTGCAAAACGACCTTGGCAAGCGGCAGAGCCGCTAAGGCCGAGCTATCGTTCCATGCTGGAAAGCATGTGCGGCCCTTGGGACTCAGCGGGCGCTGTCTCAGTCACTGATTGACTCAAACTGACTATTGGTCATTGACTCAGGGATGCTTACATCTCCGAGCTGGTCCTGGGAGTACGACTTGGCTGTCCTCCTGCAGTGCTTGTGGCAGTGGGCTACTGATTGGCACTGATTTCGATATCTTTCAGCCATTTTCAGCGCCATTTTCAGTCATTCTGCTTCTTTTTTGGAACGACATGTCGAGTCGAATCATGTCGAATCATGTCTCGTGGAAAAACGTGAGTCAACAATAGTCAGCAGCTGTGACCGAGGCAAAGCCTGCCAATGATCCTTTAGAGAACATCCTCTATGCTACCAGCGTTGGGGTGCAGCTCCCGAAGCAATTGCAACGTGTAGCATAGTGTAGCTGCGTAGCTGTGATTTGAATTGCAGTGAGCAGCTTCAAGTACAACTCAGTGCAATTTTGATTGTTTTTTCGCAAGTATAAATCCAAAGGGTTGCTTCATCACTACTTTTGGCCTCACTCAGTACTTTCACATCTCAGTCGCAGCCACGGCAAGGTTCCATCTGTGGTCTATGACACAGTCCGAAGCTTGCGGCAGGCTTTGAATACCACTTTTGGATTGTGGGCCTTGTGGGATGGAATTGCCCCATATTGCCCCACAAACCTCTTAAAACCTCTTATGACTCTATATGATCTATATGACTCTTATGTATTGTGAAGCAAGGCGCTGGCCTTGCGTAAGCTAATGTTGCTGGGCAAGTACAATCTTCAGCAGTGTAAGCAGCACGGAAGCTATGCATCAGAACGTTTGGAAGACCCAAAAATCTAGCAGGGTGTCTATCTATCATGCTCAATTGGGATCTTGAATCAAAGATATTGACGAACATTGAGTAAAGCATGTGGAAGTGGGGGGGCGACATTTCTTGGATCATTTTTCTGATATTCTGGACTTGCTTTTTGCATCTTTTTGCAGCTTTGCAGGTTTCCCCACCCAAAATTGGCCGCCCAAAAGTCCAATGATCCTTCAGCAAAGATACTGCCATGAAGATGGATCAAAATTCATCAAAATTTAATGCCCTCAGGCAGGCAGCTCCAGTTACAAGTTGGTTTATAGCAACCCCATCTATGATCACATATCTGTACATATCTGCCATGAATTCTATATTGCCTAGTTACGAACCAACTGACCTATCTAGGGGGGCCCTTCCTGCAGGGGACCACAGATTTTGTATGTTTTTGCATCAGACCCTGCCAATTTACGGATTCACAATGACTTGACCCGTATCCAGATTTTAGGATATATAATGTTATACAATTATATATCATTCCAGTAGGTATGTACATGTATATTATCATATTTACTTTTTTCTTATCATTGTGAGATCTGTTACATTAAGTTTTTTTTTCCCGAATGCGTAGCTCTGGGGGGTGTGTTCGCTCGACGTTGCGTTTATGTTCGCAACCGTCCGCAACCGTCCGCAACCGTTCGCGTGAGGAACGTATGGCCGTGCCATGCCGTGCCTATGGCGAGTTCTGCAAAAGTGGTCACTTTTGGAGGTTTCAAATGTCGCGTAGCTTCGTTCCGCGTGGCAGGCGTGGCACTTTGTCACATTCCAACCTGTCTGATACCGTGTCGAAAATGGTTTTGTGTGGCAGGCGCAGTACTTTTGCGTCAGACTCAGGCGCAGGGCAGCAAGAATGCGCCACTGGTTTGCGGAAGAGTGGCAGCGCTTATCTCCCGCATGACACAGGCCACGTTTGGCGATCAGGTTTACAGTTTACAGACTGCAGCTCTATGTTGATGACCCTTACATCTGCATGCGAGGCAGTGACAGAAGCAGAAGCCGCATGATGGCGGCAACATGCGGCAACAATATTGTTCTGGGCCTGCTGCAGTATTCGACTCGCCTACAAAAAGGCATTGCGAGGCTTCCATGTTACGTGGATTGGAGCTGAGATGCGGTCCCACAGCCAAGGACAGTCCAATGCTCAACCCAGTGTCCGTGCAAAACCAGAAATCGTGAAGGAGGTGAAGGAGGTGACGAACACTCATTTGACCAGCAATTTGGCGACAAAGAAATCGTTGTTGTCGTACATTGGCACGCTTAACCATATTGCTGGAATTGTTGAAGTCATACGACCCTTCATGTCCGACCTCTATGGGGTTATCCACCGCACAACCGGAAGCCATGCACCGGTCAACCCCTACTGGACCAGACAGTGGAGCCACGTGACACAGGGGCTGCTTGCTTTCTTTGCTGAGGAACTTGGAAGCATTTGCAGGGTGTACCGGGTCCAGGCCTATTTTGGCCGTTGCCAGGAAGCATCATCACTGACGCGTCACCATGGGGGCTAGGTGGGTACCTCATGGTGAGCAGCACTGTCATTGCTTACTTCAGCAGCGCCGTCACACAAGAGGATGAAAGCATCCTAAAACTGGAAATCTGTGATGCGGCAGGTCAGCAGACATTGGAGGCTTTATCAGTGTTGGTAGCTCTACGACTGTGGCGCAACTACCGCAAACCTGGAGCCTCCCTGAGGATCAGGAGCGACAATGTCTCCACCCTCACATTGCTGGTCAAACTCCGACCGAAATGTTCATCACAGGGCATGAGCATAGTGGCGCGAGAATTGGCACCTCCAGCTACAAACCATTGTTTTTTCAGCATATCCCCGGCTTCAGCAACGATTGGGCTGATTTGCTCAGCAGATTGCACCAACCTGACAAACGGGTGGATCTACCAGAGCCGCTGCTGAAGATAAAACAGATGGACCCGATGCCACGCAACCAGTCATACTACAGAGCCTTGACGGCCGCTTCGCAAGGCAGCAGATGAGGCCGACAATGAGACAACGCCTTAGGATGAACTGACAGGGGCAATGTCCCTTCTGAAGCAAAAGTGACCTGCTCTGCAATGTCGCCGTCAATGTGGATCCCATTGTGCCACCCTTGCTGAGCGTGGTCAACCCCTCGCTTCCGCTGAATCATCCTTGAGCGTGGGCACAGCTCTCTTTGTTTTTGATGATGCACACCTATATATGATCTATTCCCGCTCTCGACCTAAATAGCATTGATAACTAACACCCCAACTTTGACACACATGTTGACTTGAGGAGGAGCCACCGGCACACGAGGCGCGTCAGGTGATGCCCGTTGCCGGCTCACCTTGGAGCATGCGTAGCTGTATCCTTAGATCTGCAGTATTCCTGATGTTGCTCAACCTGAATCGCGTTCTCTTTCTCTTCTCTGCTGAGTTGCATTGGGTGGGGCATACTTCCATGTCATAGGTCCCGGGTTCTTGAGCATCATAGAGCCTCGCATGTATTTGTTTTGTTGTTGCATGGCTCAGGCATGGCTGTGAGATGTAAACTGGTAGGCGTCCATTCCTTCCTTGTTCTTGCGTCGTTAATGCAAGGTTCAAGCATGGCTCAGAAACGTATGCTGTAGGCCCCCATGGCCACGCCTAGTTTCTTGCGCCCTTGTTGCAAGGCTCAAGCATGGCTAAGAGACGTATGCTAGTGGGCCCCAAAGCCCCGCCTAGTTTCTTGCGACGTTGTTGCATGGCTCAAGCATGGGTAAGGGACGTAAACTGGTAGGCCTTCCGGTCATTTCCCTTTCGGAAGTAAAGGGCACCGGAGGATCCCAGGGGTCGGAGCATGTCGCTCGCAGGGCTGAAAAATACGCTGTGATTGGGCCACAGCTAAACAAATGTGAGAGCGCAGTAGTAAGTGAGCCTTCCAGAAGGCCTTGGCTGGCGGAGAGGACGGTGTGTGTCTTCACCAGGAAAGCTTGAAGACCAGAGCAAACCACCTGGACCCCTCAATTCAGAGAAGAGGCCTTGTCACAACTTAGGAGGGGTTATGTGGCCATGAGCTCGAAAGGTCCTGCTGCATCAGTACTTAGGACTTGGGAAGCCATGCATCGTCGCATGCATGATCCACACATTCCCACATATCCTTTGACGGTCGAGAAGATCGCGCGGGTCGCCGCTGCCTTTAAGATGTCTGGGTACAGAAGCTTTAGCGATTACTGTACTTGATGAAAGCTAAAGAGGTGCATGTTCAAATGTATGGTGAATGGGGAATAGATCTCACCATGGAGGCAAGGCGGGACACGAGGAGCGTCACCAGGGGGATCGGCCCCGTGATGCAGCGCCTGCCACTGGACATTGAGAGGACTTTTCAAGAATGTGCATCAGGTCAGTCACACTCCTGTTGTGTCTGAGGGCCTTCTTCATGCTTAGGGAAGTTGAAGCTTCACTTTTGCTTGCGGCAAATGCCAGGACCGACAACGTGAACCAGGTTGTGACCATCAGATTGCCTTGCACCAAGACCGACCCGGCTGCAGCCAGTGTGGAGCGTAGTTGGGGGGTGCCTATGTTCAGTGCGTGGTGTTGTCGGTTGCCTTTGCCTTTCTGCTGAGCTTCAGTTGAATTTTCTTGGTCTTTTGTTTGGAGATCTGCGCTTGAGGGATGACCTCCCCTTCTTTCCTTCTTCGAGGGGAACCACCGTGGAAAAGAGCAAAGTTGTTGGCACTTTTGAACATGTGCATGCTGCATTGGGACTTCCCGTCAGAGATGAAGACGGTCACAGGCTTCTGGGTGGTCACAGCATGAGACTTGCAGGAGCTAGACTTCTTGCTGCGTCGGGGATCACTTGTATCAAATTGAGTTGATGGCTAGGTGGAGATCACAGATGTTAATTCATTACGCACAGGCCGCACCACTGTGTAAGATCACTCAGTTATATGAACAATCTAGGACTGGAGCTAATTTGACCGAGATTTTGGACCAGGTGAAACAACAGATGTCTCAGCTTCAGAGCAGGACACGGCCGGAATTTGATGCTCATCAGTTTGAGGATCGTGTCGCAGCTTTAGAGCGTGACATTCAGACACTTGATGGCTGCACCAGAGCGATGGTACAGACTGAAATCCAGAGAGTCAAGAGAGAATTTCTCAACACTCCTTGTGATTTTGTCATGAACCGAGCATCAAAGACTTGGCATGTTGTCGATACTGACGGCATGGCCCATCCACCTGAACAGCGGTCCACAAAGTGCGGTTGGAAATTCGCGAAAGTAAAGTTCTTTCGGAGCATAGACGCTCCCACGGAACATTGCAAGAGACGCAATAAGTGTTGGAACAACACTGATTCGGACACCGCCAACACTGACAAAGCAAACGGTAGCACTTGCAGTGCCTTCGTGACCAGGGCAGAGAATTGGAATGCATATTCGAACACTGCCAGGCAGAACTGGAGAGGAACACCTCCAGAGCCTTGCCAGTCGGTCACTATCAGGCAGGAAACATTGTAACGCAAATCCCTCCCCAATATCGCCTGTAACTTTGATGGCACCATCCGAGATAAAATTCTATTGGTGGGTGGGAGGGTTTGCATGACGCATGATTGTTAGATTGAACACGCAGTGTGACTGTAACAATGAAGTAGTCATGCATTTGGTGGGCAGGTGAATTTGAGCCCTCTTGCCGATTTTGGGTCAAGAATAGGGCTCATGCAATTTGCGAAAACCCGCCCGCCGCGACAACCCATTGAGCAGAGAATTGGAATGCATATTCCAACACTGTCAGGCAGAACTGGAGAGGAACACCTCCAGAGCCTGGCCAGTCGGTGACTATCAGGGTGGAAACATTGGGGGGCAGGATCCCTCCCCAATATCGCCTGTAACTTTGATGGCACCATGCGAGATAAGAATCTATTGGTGGGTTGGAGGGTTTGTATGATGCATGATTCTGCATGATTGTTACTTTTCACTCCACACTCTAGACTCCACACTCTACACTACAAACTCTACACTTTACACACTCTACACTTTACCCTCCACACCCCACACTCTACACTTTACACTCTACACTCCACACTTCACACTTTACACTCCTCACTCCACACCTTACACTCCACACTTTACACTCCACACTTCACACTCTACACTTTACACTCTCCACTCCACACTTTACACTCCACACTTTACACTTTACACTGCGCACTCCACGCTTTGCACTCCACCTTTTTCCGCGCTCCACAGTCTACAGTGCACTGGTACGGCAACAGGGGAAAAATGTAGACTGTTCAAACAACTTGTATCACAAAAGTGTTCTACGTGGCTGCATTCGGGTTCGTGGGCTGCATCTTGTTATTTTTAATCCATACAACGACCGTCTCCACACCCCAATATTTCATCTTCCAGGCCCGTGGACAACGCCTGGGCGCCACGCAGCGCAAGTCCGCGGCCTTGGCATTTTTATTGCAAACGATCGTGATATGGTAATACTAATGATAGTGAATAAAATCAAAATGTATAATAAACCTGATGTGTAATATTTCTAGTATATGATATGTAACATATAATAAGACTAATCATGATAAAATGATGGTACTTTGAATAATTTTCTTGATTTTTATCATAGATACATGATTTGTGGGTAACAATATGAATATGAATCAATCAGAATTAGGAATGTGGGTCACTGCCGGATCCAAAGGTTCCGACCGATCCTAATGGCGTCTTTGAAATTTGTTGACACATCAATTTCACAATGTATCACGATGGCCATCCTTCTGTTCTTTTTGATCTCAAATTTTGCTTCATATTCTTCTGGGTGCAGGAATTGCCATGATGCACTGGATCTCAGTTTTCACAGTCGCCCGTTTTTCGAAGGTTCCCATTGGAGCACTTTATCCTGCTGAATGTCTTGGGTGCCCTGGAGCTGTTGGTCTTTCCATTGCTTGGTGCCAAGCACTCAGCCCTGCAGAAAGTCCACGGCTACCAGGAACCTGGAAAATTTTCAAAGACCACAGAGACAGAAACCTTCAGAAAATGCATCTATGGAACGGATGTTTGATGAAGGTGACGGTAAACGGAACATGGATTTTCTGGACCATATGGATCATATGGACAATACGGGTATGGTTTTTTGACATACATGGACCTCAGATGACAAATGGTTGCGATTTCGCAGAGTCCAAGTTGCAAGGCAGGGATCTCTGGCTATGAAGCTGACGCAGCCTCGCCGGGTCATGTGTGGAGGCCTCAGGCGCCAGGCTATTCTGTCGCTGTTTCGCGAGCAAAGAAAAGTGGACAAGTGGTAAAACAGCAGCGAATCCATGCTTTTCCATGGTAATCCTGAGATATTCTGAGATAGTTCTGAGATACGGGAAATTTCAATTTTACACATGCTGCTTAGTGCTTCGCATGATTCCTCTGAATATTGAACGACTTTGTGGAGCACAGCTTTCCTATTGAGGCTTTGGGTGCAATCTGTGGTCTTTGCTTTTCTGGCAGGGGGTGTGGTGCTTGCTCTACAGGCAGAAACAGCGGTGTTTTGCGTGAGTTTAGTGATGAAGTATGTGATGCAGCAATGTAACTGATAGATCCTGATATATAGATTCTAAGAACAATGGATAGACCATGACATTCCATGACTGAATTCCAGATTTTGATATTTTTCCGGCCCTCTTGCACCTGCTTCCAAAATGAGTGGGTGTAGGTAGTGCAGGACCTTCGGTTGGGAACCAAGTTAGCGCTCTGGCACTTGCAATGACTTATTCACAGATGTTTCTCAATTCGATTTTCCTTTTCTTTTTTGAATTTGTTCTTTGGAAACTCAGGACACCCACGTGTGGCCTATACAATTTGAATGAGGCGCTGGACGATATGGTAGAAGGCGCAGGGACCTGACAATAACATACAATCAGATTATGGCTACTTAGAAGACCCTTTGCTGCTCCTCTCATCTCCAAGATGTTTGCAGTGTTTGCAGAGGGGGATTTACCCTAAAAACTTGTGAGCAAGCGCATCAAACCTGAGATGTGGCATTCTTTGGGAGGTCTCCGGGGTGAGCTGCAGCGACGCCTGGAGGCCGCACCACAGGTGAGGATGGTGAGGATTGTTTACGCGCAGGGCAATGAGCAAAGGCAATGAGCAAAGGGGATCACAGATTGATCAAAGGGGGAGGGGATTCTCCCACCACAGGACGAAACTTCAAGTCTTGAGCCTTTGAAGAGTCCTGGCCTTGGATTCCGTTGGACTTTGGATCGGTTCGCATTGCATGCACATTCCAAAACCGACATCTGCAGAAACAACATCCTCGATTATCCCGTGGTTTGCACTAAAGTTCTGCCAAATGGATCCAAATGGGTGAGAATTGCAAGTTTGCCACAACTTCGCTGCATTGAATAAGGGTGCGATGTTTTATCACCTCGTTGCCAAATAGGCCAATAGGCTTTGAACTGTTCTGAGTTGATGACGACGATGACTGCAAGAACACTTGGGACAACGAGGCAAGGGAGATGTGCAACAAGATCTCACTAGCTGGACAGTTTGATGACGCAGTTTAAAGCGGGTTATGTAATGAGATGCACAAGTTGCAAAAAGTGTGCAAAACTGTAGGAAATCTCAGATTACCAGCGCATCCTTTTCCTAGGCCATGTCTCCATTTGTCCAGCGCTCGGCTCCTGAAGGCTTGGCCATCTTTGCAACCTCGAGGTGAAGAGGACCTCGCTTTCATGAGGAACAACTTATCAATACTTCTTGTGACTTTTGCTCCCGGTGGGATGCGATATTTCAAAGCTGCTCCAAGCAGCTAGAATTCCAGCACCCTGTTCGCAGGGTGGCCAATTTGTCCGTCTTGGGAAGTGTGCAGGGGCTTCGAACTTGGCTAGACCCTGCTACTTGCTGTAAAGGTTTTTCGAAGCAAGACTGTCGCACCGTTCTCTTTGCAGAAATACAATGAATCAGTCAAGCCCACATGTCGAAAGCGAGGTCGGATTGGTCGCAGCTCTGCTGTTTGTGCCCATTGCTTCATTGATGGAGGTCCGCATGATCAACTAGTCCTTGTTACACCAAAGCATGACTGGCCGGGTAGTTCCTTTTGTATGACCAATGGCAAAATCATCAAAGGGCCGAAGGGTATCCTGCTCGCTGTCTTGACTGCAGACATCCTTCTCAGCTCCAGCCTTACTAGCCATCCGGGAGGTCTCGTCCGGGCGCGGTGGGGGACTGGCAGGATGTAGGATTAAATTGCTTTTCTGAGCAATAATTTAGTTCTGAAGAAAAACTTTCTGAAGGCACTTACTGCAGTTACCAGCCAATTTGACTTGCTGACTTTGCAACTGCAAAAGGACAACAACGCGCAGTGGCTGCAGAATTGCTTCACCGGAGTAGGCGTGTATACCAGCATCCGACACAAGCAGGTGTCAATCCATTGGGGTCTCCATGTTCATTACAGAGCATTGGGATGGGATGTGGTGCCTTTGTGCCTCCACTTTCGATCTTGATGGCGCTGTGACACTTTGGATTTCTGCAATGCCAGGCCTGGTCTTCTCCCTCTTTGCTGTTGCATCCTGAGACCTTGTTGATGACTTGTTGACTCTTAAGTTGACTCATAGCATCTCAGATGTTTGATGTTTGCTTAGCGGCTTAGCACAATGTCAGCGGTGAAACCTTGGATCATGACGACATGACGATCGAGGCGCAGACCTTCAGCTTCCTTTACTCACAGCAGGAGGCCATTTATTTGGCACTCTACTCAGAGGTTTCGGAAGCCAAGGCAACACTGCGGAATGCTGAGGGAGGGTTGGGTAGGGGGTTGGGTGGGTAGTGTTTAAATATGTTTAAATTCATTGCTCACTTGTCTCATCTTGTCTCTGGCGATAGCTTTAATTGTTTGCACCTGTCACGTGTCAGCGGCAGGAGCCCTCTCACACATTTTGTTCGGCACACTGTGGAGCAAGTTTGTCGCCAGTCTTGAACAAAAACTAATCCTCACCCAGGGAATCACCCAAGCAGACAGATCATGTAGATCGGGGCTGTGGACCCCACATTTCAGACACAATTTTTAGCTATTTTCAGCTCGAAAGTTCTTGATTTTAGATATTTTATGATATTTTATGATATTTTATGATATTTTATGATATTTTATGATATTTTATGATATTTTATGATATTTTATGATATTTTATGACAGGGTGTGAAAGGCTAGAAGAGCTGTAGCGGGAGGCATTGCTGGAACAACTGGCATTGGTGTGCAAGGGAAGGCCCACCTTGGCAGAGGCGGCAGTGTGTTCTGAGCGCTTCTAAACAACGACGTTTCTTCAAATATGACATATTGTATTAGTATTATATATGTATGTACATATATATATATGTATATATATGATAAATAACAAAAACAAGAAGCATAAACGATTTGGGGCTGTGCTATTTGCCTTTTGCAGCTGGACTGCCTTGTTTCGCCTCTAACCTTTGAAGGGTTTCTGCCACAGCCAGCAGAAATGTGTACAAGACTCATCGTACCAAGGAGTTCTCAAGGACGATTTTTTCCGCACAATTCGAGAAGCTTTGCGTGGGCGCAAACATTCTGCTCTACTTGTCAAAGCATCATAATCATCATACCTATAACGTTAAATGTCATCATTGTATACAAAATACTTCGAAATACATATTTCAATCGAAAAGTCTTCTGCATCTCGACTCGGGTTGCACTACCTTCTGCATTTTTCTGACTCCTCACTCCATGACTTCCATTTTGCCAGGCTCTTCAAGGTCTAGAGCCTAGAGAAGACCAAGGTCGATCAAAGTCGGATGGCGAATTGTCAGAGAGTTTTGGTGTGGATGTCACAAGTGACAGACTGTTGTGCGGCCAACATGAGGGTTAGCTGGGTTAGCGCTGCTCATATGTACACCCATTCCTCACATTTTGGCTCAAGAGAGTACATTTGGGCCATAAATTACTCTTATCTACATAAACACGGGAAAAAAACTTGTCTGATATTACATCTTTACACTTGCAAAACTGCAGGCGTAATTCACAAACCACCGTTTCTGATCCTGCTCGACTTTCAGCCACATGACCAGCCCACGCATTTCAACGCTTTAGCACCTTCACCTCAAGACCAGCACAGCTTGATGCTTACGGCCTCAATAGTGTTGGAAGTGTCTTTGCCATTGATTAGTCATGGCAGTTTCACTTTGCATTTGAGGATTATTTTCTGCCATTCATCAAGGAGGCTGGAAGTCTCACTTTGTCCATCTAGCAATACGTAGAAGCAAACTGCTATAACCTGCTAAGCTTGGTGTATTTAAGTGGATCGAAAGGAGGAAAACGAAGGCCTTGGTGTGTGTCCAATTTTGAGAGCCACTAGTACCTTGCGACCTCTTTCTCCAGGATTGGAGCATTTTGCTGGACCTCGACATGGTTGCAGAGGTGCAGCTCTCGGTTTTTCGGTATGTTTGCTCTGGGGGGGCTCGGAGGAACGGTAGATCCGGTAGATATGGATGGCAATTTGGAACACCCCAAGCGGTTTCAGGTTGATGGCATTGAGGAAGTGCTGCTGACCATCAGAAATCTGTCAGGTGCGAAAGGATAGGAACGGATTTCTGTTGAACTTGTTCATCCTTTTCTCAAAAATTCACAGATCTTTTTCATCAAATGCATCGCCCCAAGTGAACCAAGATGAACCAAGTCACATCATCACATATCATCACCATTGTAACTCCGTGGTAACTCCGTGGTAACTCCGTAACTCCGTAACTCTGTCGAGGTGAGGTGGTCTGGGGTCCCAAGCGCCTGCAGACCTCGGTGAGCGCCGAAGATCTGCGGTCCATGGTGGCAGATGCCTTGGACGTGTCCTTCCATCGAGTGCGCTTGGCCGGTGCTGAGCTCATTGATGGCCAGATGTCTTTGAAGATCCTGGGTGACTTGGCCACAAGTTACATCAACAAACAAACATCAAAAAACAAGTCATCCAAAAAGCTCAGATGTGGACAGATTTGGTTGTTTTTCGATTTCATTTGACAGCTTGGCACTCTGCGTCCAACTTGAGGCCTTTCGGGTGAGATTCAGTTGCAGCTGATCTTGGAGGATCCCAGTGACATCATTCGAAAGGTCCAGGCCTTCATACGATGTGATGACATCGAGCCAGGCTTGACCATCGAAGAGCTCAAAGAGGTGGAACAGAAGTACGGTTTCAGATTTCCCCCGGATGTGCGGGACTTTCTTCAAGTCGGTTTGCCCTTGGGATGTGGTTGGCATGACTGGCGGCGACTGGGAAAAGTGACTGTGAGTGATGAAGACACCGAAGACACCGTGTCCCAAATTCAGAAGTTGCATTGCATTCCTTGGCGAGTGAGGTATAGTAAAGACAGGCAATGGGACGAGAACGAGAGCCTTGCCAAAGCGCAAGATCTGGCCAGCAGGGTGTACCCATTGATTCCCTTATGTCAGCATCGATGCATCCCTTCGGTGCCACATGAATGTGGATTGCCCATCCTTTCAATGCACGGATGTTATGACAACCTTTGTCACAGCAGGAACTTTTGGACTTGGCTAGAAGAAGCTGCAAAAATTCCTGCTGGAGTTATACCTCAGAGCTGGAAAGACAAGACGGTGCCTGTCTACGAAGTGCCTTTTTGGCAGCATTGGTATGACATTTGAGCCGAGAAAATGTGGCCGCTCCTGCTGATAACTATATAGAGCCTTCTGAGGTGATGTGGGTCACTGACCTTTACTCAGACTCCATTTGAACCATCAGCAAGGGCAAGGCATAGCAAGTTATAGCAAGGCATAGCAAGGCATAGCAAGG
>Ga0126342_10015921_pt1 | contig 13138 bp, 11 predicted proteins | sample Cyp1metagenome_FD_92528 | JGI IMG/M metagenome (GOLD analysis project Ga0126342, IMG submission 92528) | Coral microbial communities from Lord Howe Island, Old Settlement Bay, Australia - Cyphastrea 1 metagenome | ecosystem: Host-associated > Invertebrates > Cnidaria > Coral ... | reverse complement strand
CTTACTCTTTCTCTTCTACTCTTCTTTCTTCTAATCTTTCTCTTCTCTCTGCCTCTTCCCTGCTCTGCTTTTCATCTCTCCATATTGTCGGAAGTTTGACTTCTAAACTTCCTTCGATAATACAAGATGGTTATTGCCCCACCAACCAGTATAGGCATGATAATCCACAATGTTTATCAACAGTGATTGATACACTTAGAGTGGGGCCCTTGCTGCAACTGACAAGGATCACGTTGATTTCATGACCTCACGAGACGGGTTTGGTCTCTTGAATGGTGCAGTTATGGCCATGGCTATCAGTGAAAAAAATGCTTATTTCTATGGGATAAGAAAAAAATGGGGGTGACTTGTTAGTACTTATAACTGGTATAACTCGGGCCTTGAAACTGTGATTGGTGTTATTACCTAAGACCAGCTATGAAGAATTGCTTGGATGCTGAGGTAATGATCAAAGTTTCTTGCTGTCCATCCTAAACGATGCGCAGAAATGCAGCCATAGCTGGCAAGTGCTGCAATTCGTCAGTGAGGACTGGCGACAACGTGGTTGTTGCGGGTGACTTGAATTCGTGTGATGTCCCATAGCTAGCTAAGTTGGTTGATCATGTTACAACGCTAGGTACAGTGCATCTTCCTTCTGATTTGCAATTATAGCATATTATAGCCACAGTTAGACGGGATGATAATATACCCTCTGGTAAACTAACATAACTATGGAAAATCACCATTTTTAATGGGAAAATCCACTATAAATGGCAATTTTCAATAGCTATGTAAGCTTTTACCAGAGGGTACAACTTGTATATAACCTCGGGGGCGCCACCTGTAGAACATCATGTATCAGAAAGGAGGGTCGCCTTGAGGCAGCAATGCGATTTCTCACATGTTGTAAACCACAAATCATACCATTTGGTTATTTAACATAGCCATGGAAAATCACCATTTTATAGGTAAACCATCTATAAATAGGCCATCTATACCATGGCTATGTAACAAATAACCAGAGGGTATATATATATAGTCTAGACCATTTATACAGGATTTCCATGGTTGACAGACTACAACATGTTGTATCCATACACCATAAACCATAAACAGATACCATCGATGATACCTGTTGAAAAAAGGGGTTCCTATGGGATGGATGACGCAGAAAAAATCCCTGAAATTTGACCATGGCTTTTATGGGTTATTAGTCCCATGATCCCCATATGTGCAATAAGTTCATTGATTTTGTCTTAAAAGATTTATACTGTAGATGTTTTTTGCTACAGGCTTTCGACTCATAGCCATATAACCTATCCTCTGGTAAACTATCAGAACTCTGGAAAATCACCATTTTTAATGGGGAACATCCACTATAAATGGCCATGTTCAATAGCTATGTTAGTTTACCAGAGGGTATCTGTCATACATCATATAGTTCCCAAAAATCACAATATTTGTATATATATATATATATTTATTTATTAAATAGGTGATGAACAGCTATAAAAACCACCAAAAAAAGATGTTTTTTTGCTACTGGTTTTTGACTCATAGCCATATAACCTATCCTCTGGTAAACTAACATAACTGTGGAAAATCACCATTTGTTCATGGGAACATCCACTATAAATGGCCATGTTCAATAGCTATGTAAGCTTTTACCAGAGGGTACCCAACGGGGTTTCTGGAAACGTTGCTTTCAACGGCAGCTGAACGTTCTGCCCCGAGGAGTTGAAAAATGATCGTGGCTTGCCACTTTGAAAAGGGCCCATCGATGGTCGGAATCCAATAGATCCAACTTGGGTGGGTTGATGGGTTTATAAAGGTTGGCTACCCTCTGGGTGATTTATGGGAAATATATGGAACATATGGTGATTTATTGGAAAATATGGGAAGTATATATATATATGGTGATTTATGGATGTACTACCTGACCTGGTAAACTAACAGTTTGCTATTGAAAATGGTCATAGAAATAGTTGATTTACCCATAAAAAAGGTGGTTTTCCATAGTTATGTGAAAGTTTACCAGCGGGTAACTTGGTGAAACTACCCACGATCACCACATGGCTTATGGTAGATATTAATCGGACCAGTTGGGATGAAGACAGCCAACAAACGTAACTAGTGGGCATCACATTGCCGGTAAAAACCCTGTTTTTTTTACTCGTAACAGGTGGCTAGCCATGATTTCGGTCACCAGAATTGGGGTTGTTGGGGATGGTGACGACTTCAGTGAGGTTTCCGGTGTTTAAGTCATCCAAGTCATCCATGGGTACCCAGAAGCTGCCCAGAAGCATCCAAATGTTGACCATTTTCGTGAACCATGGTGACGACGAAAACGGGACTTCTCATTTTAAATTACCCTCTGGTAATTTGTTACATAGCTATTGAAAATGACAATTTATAATGGATTTTCCGATTAAAAATGGTGATTTTCCATAGCTACGTTAGTTTACCAGAGGGTAAATATACAAATAAATCCCATTAAATCCCATTAAACCACCATTTTTCCTATGGTTTTCCATAGGACGTACATGAATGGATTGTCTTCAGCGACGTTTCGCCAAGGCGAAGTCTTTCGTGCAGCCATTTGCTCCCAGCCTCAAGGTGCGCCAAGTTAAGTGCCATTGGCGCGCGGCGAACCGTGGAGTGCCATGCTGAAAAGTTGGGTCATTTTGACACTGCAATAATGGGTAAATAATAGATGGTACTGGTAAATAATATTGGTAATTTTAATATCTGTAAAAATATGTTCCAAGTTTGGCATTGCATATTTAATTCGCAATAGTTGGGTTATTGATTATCGTGTCATGAAAAATGGAATGCTACTTATTTCTGTGATGATCATATAGACAAAATGGCAGTGACACTGCAGCAACGGGACACGGGCATGTTGTTGGATAAAACTGGCATGTCATGTTGGTACAGTAAAGCAAGATTGAGGGTTGCATCTAGCAACCAAAGCACCACGCCAAACAATGTGTATGTCTGTATGTCCGTCAAGATAGCGTGCCATTCTGGTACATGCAATGTTTGGCGGGCCGCTCTCATTGGTCTCCAAATATGTCAGATGAGGTCTCAAAGAGAGCCAAACAGGGCAAGAACAAAAGAGGTTTTGATGGGTCTGAGTGGACAGAGAGAGAATACAAGCGCAGGAGGAATGATGCGCTTAGACATGCAAGAGTGCAGAAAACCCAAGGAATACAGTGACTGGCTGGTGGTTTGGAACATTTTCTATTTTTCCATATAATTATTGGGAATAATCATCCCAACTGACTTTCATCTTTTTCAGAGGGGTTCAAACCACCAACCAGGTGAGGTTGATCATTTTCCCGCACATCGCAATGGGGAAATCGGTATGACGGGCACCAGATTTGCTCCCGTGCCGAGAAATTTTCAGGGTCTCATGATTCCCCCAGCACACAATGAACCCTGCTGTGGCTGAACATGTGTGGCTACCCGCTGGTATCTAAACATGGTAATTGGTAATGGATGATGAGTATGCAGGTAAAAAGCCAGCAGCCGGGGAAGAACCTTTAATTGGTAAACCGCTAAGCCTGAATTTTCGAAAGTGTAATCATCGATAAACACCAGATACGCTTTTCTTTGAAATAGGTTTTATTAATTAATTATTAACATATGATTAACATAGCCACAATTGGTTGGAATACCCAAGTGTCAGACACCAAAAAAGACAATGTTGGTAATGTTTACCATCTCTCCATTCTTCGTGACATTTCGTCACAACATCTCAGTGTTTTTGTAGTTGTTGATGGCTCAATCATGCTTAACCCATATTTTGCCAGACAGACCCATTTAAAATCCCATCAAATCCCCTTAAACCCCATAAAATCCCATTAAACCCCAAAAATAAACATTAAAACATCTCATTAAATGACATAAAACCCATAAAATCCCATTAAACCCCATAAAATCCCATTAAATGATCATTTTACCCCATAAACTCCATTCAATCATCATTTTCCCCAATGAAATCCGGATCACGGCGACGATGTAGGCTGGAAGGCGTTGCGCTTCGCATCTTTGCGACTTGGAGATTTTTCATGCAGTTTTTTGGCCATGGCTATTAGTGAAATAACTGGTTATTTCTATGGGATGAGAAACATTCTATAAATGGGATGGGATTATACATTCTATGTCTATGGGGTTTTCTTAGTACTTATAACTGGTATTTCGGGCCATAACTGTGAGGGGCTGCAAATTGGTGGTTTCCTAAGTCATCGGGGTACCCCTAGTTATCATCCATTTTAGAGATTGTCCATTATAAACCCTAAGTCATAGGGTACCCCTAGTCATCCATTTTCTATTTCAGGATTTTCCATGAATTATATAACCATCCATTTTGGGGGGATCCCCCAGTTTAGGACACCGCCAAATGGTGATAGAGGGATAAGAAAAAGAGCCAAAGTGCCATGCGCAACGCCAATGTCTATGGTACGAGTATGCAAGGGGTTGACAAGTGGCAGGATGTAGCCGATGATGATCCTTCAGTTTGAGAAGCTTGGAATGACCAACATTTTTGCAGCCCAGATGCTCCATTTATGGTATAATTGAATCTACATGACTGGGTGATTCTTGAGGTTTTGGTGTTGATAAATCTTCCATGCATTGAGAATATGGGCACTTCTGTGGTGTTTTCCTTTGGATCCGAGAATCGACAGCCTGTCAGTGATAGATTTTTTTCCATCATTTACATTCATAGACCATTGGAAGGTATCTAATTTTCTATCCCCATTTTCTTTATAATATATGGAACTGTTTGGACGTAGGGTACAGAAATTCCATGGTTGATCATAGTTTTCCCTATTGAACAAACCATTTTTAGGTATCCCCCGATTCCAGACCCAAATAATTTTGAGGTATCACCCAATTCAAGACCCAAATATGATATGTCATGATATGTACAATGTTCATCCCTGATCTTCATTGATTCCATTTCATTTTTCTTGTTTCACCCTTTATTTGTGTTGGTTTAAACACTGTTCTCGCGCGTTTCGTCGGGGGCTACACGTAAGGAATGTGCGCAAAGATACAGCACTCTGTCAGGAGGCTCCGCGCAGATGTTCGGTGCAATGGGAATTCGATGATAGACCCGTCTATTAATTCTATTATATCTTAGACCCTCCAAATCCCTTCAAAACATGGTAATTTTAAGTAGAGTGATGGGGTAAAAGCACAATATTCAAGGGTACGTTTACGGAGGGTCTAGGGATCTACGATATACCTTTTCAGAGAAATGATAAAATTGAAAAAAAATAACCATATTTATATATTTATGCTATATAATATATGTTTTAGCGGGTATACTACATGATAAAATGTGATGCTATATGGGATACGTAAGCAACGCAGCTGGACCTCCAAGATATGGCTACGACACTTCGGTGTACCCCATGGCAGCAAGGAACCCTTAAGGATGACCACGACGATCGACACGTATCTTTTACGACCTCAAGCGGAGGAAAAGAAATGCCGTATCAATATTGGGAGGGAGAATATATAGTGGTCGGAAATGGCAATGAATACTATACATCGCCATATTTCTTGCGCCGAAGATTCACGAAACTGTAATCCACTAGTGGATTTGTTATTTGTTGTAATCTATAGCGTTGTTTTTGGGCGTTGTGGGTAATCCAAAGTCTAAACCGACCCGCACCCACATTGTAGATATACAGCTCCAAACAAGTAACCTCATTATAACATATTGTAACGTGTTTCTTCATTGCACCCAAAATTGGGTGCGATTGGAGAAGATACCACATCGTACACTGTGGGTCTGTGGGTGTGATTTCCACTAAGATCCTTGAAGGTTGTGACATTTTTTCATGGTAGCTTCGGTCCATTTCCGAACCTGTGGCTTATAGATCTTTTACTCACCATTTCCATGATATCAATGATATCCCTAAGATATATCTAAAACAGTGGGTAGTAAGATCCGTGATTGTTGTTCAAGTTTGTTTTTTATTGATACACCCTTCGTTTATTTGTGTTTTTTTGACATAGCTATGGAAGCCATGGCCCTTTAGTTCGATGATAAACATTGTGATTTAGCGTTTGGAATCATGGGGATTTTCCACTTCGCTAAGCCGCTAAGCGTCATAATCCCCAATCAATTCGGTAGTATGACTCCCCATTTTATAACCAAACAATAACCGGAGGGTACTTTTTGCGTTTGAGCTAAGCTTCCATCGATCTCCATCACGAGGGGCCGGCCCCTCCTACATTTCGTGGTGCCCCAGTTCGATAGCTAAGTTGGTTCAAATAATTCCAATAACTAGGACTTATGGTGGTTTATCTATAGTTACTTGATTTTAAAAACAAAATAATGACTATAGATATATCACCTATAACCCTATAACTATAGATATATCACCTATAAACCATAGTTGATGGGGTTTGAAACCAACTTATATCTGTGGGGTACCACATTGTAGAACAGGCAGTGAAGCAAAACGTGGCGGCCATCGAGTACATTCCCACCGACTTGAGACACAACGGTGACTTCCGCAAAACCACCGCGGGGGCAACGGCGAAATTGCGGGGAAACCATGGGGAAGACCATAGGAGACATGGGAAAATCAGTGGGGAATCATAGGAAAATCATGGGAACATGCGTTTTTCTGCATGGAAAATGGGACGGCAAGCAGGAAAACGGTTTTGGGTTTTTGATCGATAAGAATGGGAAATACCATCCAAGGATGGACATACTCTAAATATATCATGAGGATATAATGGGATATGCTGATATACTGCGTATATAATCGTGTATATATATATATATATATATATAAGTAACCAACTTACCAACAATGTGTTTTTGGAGCTTTGGTCCCTGAAAATTTAAGGGCCTCAAATTCGCAGTTGTTCCGTATGAAAAGTGCCATTTCGAGGGTATACCGTATACCCAATTTGAAGAGACACCAATTTTGCTGAAGGATGTTGAATGGGGCGTTTCGTGAGAGTTTTTGATGTTCGGGGTACCCACCAAATAAAAGACGAATGAGCGTTAAGATGTTTGAGGTATTTTTGTGTAAAACACTCCATATATATATATATATATTTAGTGTGGCTGCACTGTATGTATACATACATATATCATATATCTTACATGCTAGTTTTCCCGGAACATATGTCTGGCATATATGTAAACATATTTACACACATACGGTATACTATCATATCCTGGAGTAGATAGAATATTGCCATTTCAAACAATCATCTCTCAAATGGGAATAACTTTGGAATTTCATATTCCATGACTTATGATAATTATAACTTATAAAATCTTATCAATATACGTTGGCTTTATAAATCAACAAGGCACAGATGTGCCTCGAGGCACTTTCCTGTCCCTCTACCTCTTCATTGCGTTGCAAAAGCTCAATACAAAAACAGTGCCCTGGATCAACCACCGGTTCCCGGGAATGCCGTGAAGATCTTCGGTTGGCCAAAATGGTCTGGCCTGAATAGGGTTTCCAAGTGACAAAGTATAATGTTTTTTTGTGGATCTCCATGATCTCCATGTGAATCTAGTGGCATTGGGCTTTGTACCTGAAAACTAACGCAAAACTCGGAAAACTATCCATAACCATCCGATTTTTTATGATTCCCAAGAGTGTTATGGAGCGTTATGATGACCATTCGGTTAACCATCCATCACCATCCGCTGGATAAGTGGATGATTTTCTATTCCCTGGCCATGGCCTTTGGCCCAAATCACCAGGGAAATCAGCAGGGAAACAGCCACGGGATGGGCGCCACAGGTGGGGCCTCAGGTGGATGTTTGTTGGTTTGTCCCCCATAAATTACAGTAACATGAATAGTTAATTAATGATATATGGGGGGCTGTAAACCAACATATTTCATCATATTTCATTAACATATTTTAAAAAATAAGATGTTAAACTATAGTTGTATACCCCATACACACTGGAATTCACCAAGTTGTTCTTTGTCAACTCGTTTGGATCGTTTGGGGGCCTCACGTTGTATCATTTCATATCCCCGGTCTGGAAGGAACTGAAGAAATGAATACTTGGATTTGATGAAGATGATGACGTGATCCCAATATTGTTGCTGGTTGGTGGTTTGGAACATGACTTTTATTTTCCCCAATAGTTGGTATGATGATCCAATCTGACTTTCAGAGGGGTTGAAACCACCAACCTGGTTAGTAGGTTGAGGGTAGTGAATATGGACCCTGATTATATCCCATAATTTTTGTGGTTTTTAAGATATGTTAATCTTCAATGGTGATGGGTCATTGCCTGAGATTCCATATTCTTCGTTTTAGGTCCCACAGAATGTCATGTTCATATCCTCATGATCTCCCGCATGATTCATTCTCGGATCGATGAGGACTGGGACTAAATCCCAATAGTCATGAGCGCAGGGATATCGAATCATTTAGTCCCATGCTGTTGATATGTTTGAATCCTTTGGTCATCTAACATCACAATGGAAAATGATGAACATGGACCTTTTCCAGGTGATTTACCCATTAATAATGGTGACTTTCCATGGCTATGCGATGCTTGTCTGGCGAATATGGACTATTGGCCACCTCCGAACGCCAAGGAAAACAAATTTGAAAACGACTTCAACAAAGCCTTGCGCAGTGGCGCGCAGCCAAGAAAAGGTGTTTCTGGGCTGCAGATCTTGTGTATATACCCTTTGGTAACCAAGCATGACAAGAGGAATTTCCCCATTATATAATATGTATATACTAGTACATATATATATATATATAGATAGATGGATGGATGGATGGATGGATGGATAGATAGATTGATAGATAGATAGATAGATAGTTGACTTTTACATTAAACTGCCCATTTGTTCGGGGATTCCCCAGCTAGCCATGTTTAATTTCCGGGAGGGTATACGGTATACTTAATCTGTGTAAAAGTTCTTTGAGCATGTTGTGAAACCAACTGAATGATTTTATGGTAAGTCGAACGACTTCATTTCCTTCAGAAATAAAGGTAGATACTGGTCGGGTTCGGGGAATATATAGATATTGGTCTGGCTGGTTTCTGGGGTAAAGGATCGGTTGATACTCAAACTTTTTTCCATCGCCTCCGGATTGCGTAAAGGTTGTAAGGTCTCCGTCCTAGTGCCTCTGATGGGCTTCCAATACAGTGTGATGGACATGGTGCAGCGCAGGGCCATGCCGGGCGAGAGGCAGTCGCAACGATGGGAAGTCATGGATGCTCATTCTGTGTCGTTCAACGGACCAATCATTGGCAATCTTTGTTTCTGAGGTGATGATGACCACCGCAGCCGCTCCCGCAAGAAGGAGAAGCACCGTGGGAGCAGGTGAAATCCAGACACCCCGACAGATTTCCACGTGGAGACCATGGTGACAGATGGTGGTGCCAGCGCCGCAACATGATGTGGAGGCTGGGTTTATTTTCACATGAGCAAGAGGCTAAACACTCCGTGTAGGAGGTATGTATTCGAGCGATTTATGATCTAAAAATATGCATCCTGATATGTAAAATGATATAGTGAAGTCCCAAATACGATAACATGGGAGTTACATAATCTCAAAGATTTTCTCTGCAATTTTCTAACATCATCGACGCTACGCTCCAAGACCTTTTCTTCAATTTCAATCATCATTGATGCTACGCTCAAAAAAATATATTTAACTTTCAAACGTTGTACCATCATCATTGATGCTACGCTCCAAGATCTTCTCTTCAGTTTGCTAACGTAGGTCCTTAGGTGAACATGAATGATAAATCTAATCAGAGGAGGGATTTTCCTAAGATCCCAAATTAGAAGTGAAGGATAGTCAACATGTTGCATCATCTCCAATTTTCTTGGTTTGGTTGGAGGGAAGAAAATACAGGTGCCCCAATGAACCTCAAGTTTGTCCCTTGAACGGATATCTTTTTGTCATTGGCTAAGTCACCATCCTTATCGGCAAAACTTGGCGACCCTCTGACAATCAAACACCTCGTGTTGGAAAATCCTCCATATTTAGTTTGATGATGGCTATTTCCCAGTCAAGTTTGATTGCTGGTTGGTTCTATCCCATATGAAATTAGATCCCCATTTACAGATGATTTTCCAACGATTTCCCATTAAAATAGCAAATACAAGATGGGCCCCATAGTTATAAGTTGGTTTATAAACCATGATAAACCCCAATAACTATGTTCGTTATATCTACCAAAAACAATAGAATTCAGCCACTTTTTTTAGGCAACTGAACGCCTGAACGCGATTCGACTGGGGGCCCCATCCTGTAGCCATGTCAAAATACCGGAGAGTCCATTCCAGGTTTTTTTTTGACCGCTGCATCCAGAGGTTGGCATGCAGAATGTCAAGAACGTAAAGACAGAGCGTGTTGTGCCGCTGGCGGCGGTCTGTGTCCAGTGCGGTAGCAGGCGGAGTCGCTAGAAATGCGAAATTGTTGGGAGATCATCCGGAGATGCTGGAAGGTGGTGCCCTAGTGGGCTAAGTTGGTTTATAGATCGAATAGTCAGGATTTGTGGTAGATAATTATAACGTCTATTATTGTTAGATGGTTTCATAAACCAACTTGTAAGTGGGGGGGGCCACCACCTTTTGCGGATAGAATAATTCGGATATTTTAGGATCTAACCAAAAATCTGATAATATGGACTCTACCACTCAACATTAGGTCTGTAAAATGTTGACAAGTAGATCAGCCTGATCAGCGTGCGTGGAACCAGACTTCAAGTTTGAAAATCGCGGTAAAATCACTAAATGATCCCTGCATGATGTAGGAGAAAACAACAGGTTTTGAAGTTTCCTGCAGTTTCGTCGAGCTAAGCGGCTCAGATGTTTAATCATCCAGCTGGCAAATGAATCCCGATCATCCCTTCCCCATAAACACCCCCAGAAACGACCAGAAACCATGGTTTATTGAGGGGTGTACATGTATTTGGGACCATTTGAGGTGGTAGTTATATTTGATGGAAATCCCAATAAAGTGGACGACGTTTTACTCCTAATTTCCCTAAAACCATATTTTGATGCTTGTGAGATCCCTATTTTCTTCTGTTTCAACTGCCATTTCTCCACCAGGACTAGGTCTGTCACCTCCCGGTCATGTGTGTCCTGGCTTCTGTAGGTTTCTACAATACCGCACCTTGGCCTCATAGCGCGACGATCGTCCCAAGTCGTTGCGTGGCGGGAGTATATCTGGGCATGGATTTCAATGATGGCAAAATATATGGGCTTTATAATGGTAAACTACAGAGTCTCAAACTCTTTATGGGAAAATATGGGATTTCATTTTTTTATCCGTAGATTGATGGGTGGATAGTTTTTGTTGTTATCTATTTGTGCCAGAAATGGTCGTTTAAACATATCATTATCAAGATATAGGTAAGGTTTATGGGTTATATATAGTTTGATGATGTTATGCACCAACTTATGGCTGAGGGTGGGCTCGTTTTGGAGGCGTATGTTCTTTCTTTTGGGCCATAGGTTGCACGAGGATTCACCTCAGTAGGTGGATGTTGGCATTGCAAAAGCCACAGACGCAACAGGGGATGATTTTCCAAGCAAGGGCACATTCTGGCACATTCAAGGGTTGTGGTTATCATTGGGAACACATTCCAAGGGGATCATAGCCCTGTGGAACATACCAATTATCATATTCCAAATGTGTTCCCAGGGTTTGGCATTATTCCAATTGGGATAATCATTGGGATATACAATTGGGATCTATTGTTTTTTTTTTTCCATGGGGTATTCAAAACAAATACCCTCTGGTTATTTAACATAGCCATGGGAAATGGCCCATAGAAATAGATGGTTTACCTATTAAAAATTGGTGGATTTTCCATGGCAAACTGTTAAATAACCAGATGGTAGATGTTGGGACCCTGTTTTGAAGGTTGCCAGTTGAATGGTCCATCACGTCCCAGGCAACGAAAAAGGCGACAGGCCGGGCGGGTGCTTCTGTTGGCGCTGTTTTCGGGAATGGCCATCAACCCCATCAAATCACCATTAAACCTTGATAACCCCCCGAAATCTCACCAAGATCCTATTAATTCCAAGCAAAATCCCATGAAATCAACATCAACATCACATCACCAATCACCCCCAAAATCCCATGATTTCTCCGGGGGAAATCCAGCCAGGCGATCTACGCTATCCCGGTGTCAAGGTAAAGGCGGGCGAATCGCCCTACGACGCGGCGGCGCGGCTCTGCAAGACTAGGCGGGACCGGCCGGGCAGAGAGAGGACAGATCGGCAAGGAGAATGATGACTTACCCTCTGGTAAACTAACATAGCTATTGAAAATGGCCATAGAAATAGTGGATTTTCCCATTGAAAATGGTGATTTTCAGGGTCTATGCTTATTTACCAGAGGGTAAAGGGGATGTTTATGGAAGATTTAGTGGGATTTAGTGGGATTTGAATGGGAAGTTGGTGGGATTGAATAGGGTTTTACCCCAAAAAAAGTAACTTGATGGGATTTTAATGGGCTTGAGATGGCACATCCTATTACCATTGGTGCAGGCCCCTTCTTCTGGCCTGGGGCCTGATCCATGAGCTGAAAAACCAGTGATGGCTAGACGACTTGCGTGGCTGCGGTTATTTGATCAACTGCAGTTATGGCCCGAGTTATACCAGTTATAAGTACTAAGAAGTCACCCCATTTATTGTATATGTTTCTCATCCCATAGAAATAACCAGTTATAACTAATGGCCATGGCCTTAACTGTGGGGTGGAGACTACAAGGTGATGCCTCCACAAGTGATACAAGGTGGTGCCCCCCCCAGTGATGTTTGTTGGTTTAAAAACCGAACCATAGTAACTATAGATATATCTACCATAAAACATATATATTGAAATCGGAGTTATTTGCACCAACTTAGCGATTCCGAACTGGGGCACCACCTTGTAGGTTTCTTTGTAGACCAATCACAATCTGGTTGGTGGTTTAGAACATTTTTTCCATAATATATGGGAATAATCATCCCAACTGACTAATATGTTTCAGAGGGATTGAAACCACCAACCAGATAATCACATATAATCACCTATCAGCTACCATAAGCCCACATTGATTCAAGTAGGTGTGACCACCGAGGCTTTTGACCCCGCCCCAGATGCGATGCCCCACGGCTTGGAGGCGTT
>Ga0126342_10015920_pt1 | contig 13138 bp, 12 predicted proteins | sample Cyp1metagenome_FD_92528 | JGI IMG/M metagenome (GOLD analysis project Ga0126342, IMG submission 92528) | Coral microbial communities from Lord Howe Island, Old Settlement Bay, Australia - Cyphastrea 1 metagenome | ecosystem: Host-associated > Invertebrates > Cnidaria > Coral ... | reverse complement strand
GAAAGAAAGGAACTTGCTTTCTGAGGGGAATAAATATATATATATCTATAATATGTATATATATATTTATTTTTATATATATATATATATATACATATATATATATATATGTTTTACATATATATATGTATATATATATATATATGTTTTACATATATATATATATATGTGTAATGATATGTATTGTGTATGTGTATATATAATTAGATATATATATATATGTGATATGATATATGATTAAAATGTTGAAGACTTCTGAGTTGTGGTCTGCGGGTCGGTTCAACTTGAAGTTGCAGCAGAGCAAAATTGGGAACTTCGAATGCAAAGCGCGTCTCCAGCTCCGGCCTGTTGAGGCGGCCAAGACATAGGGCTCTTTCGGGGCAAGAAGGCCGAGCGCGCCACACTGACACCATACAGCCTGAGCTCGGCTGACGCGTGGTCGTTGTTTCCCAACATCCATGGAGTTTCCATGGAAACATCCATGGAGTTTCCCCATGGACCCCCCAATTTGCTGAGAGACTGTGGATCAAAGCGATGACCGTAGAAGTCCAAGAAGCCTACTAAGGCCTTGGCAGTGAGCAAGGCCAGGAGGACATGATACGATATGTTTCGATATGTTCAAAGGGAATCGAATAGCATTTGGGTCGCAAACGTCCTTGCTTGGAATCATGACAAGTGCAAATGGCGAAACAAATGATCAATTAATGGTTATATATGGTTATATGATGGTTATGGTTATTAATGATGGTTAATGATGATTATATATATTATATGGTTATTAATGATTATTAGTGATGGTTAAATTATATCAATTATCAAATTTCGCACTACGCCGGCTGAAATCCCGTCAGGAGATGTCAGGAGTCTCTTTTCGAATCGTCCACAAAAGACTGGCGTCATCTGTGGACTGCGGTTTCTTTCGTTGGGCTGGTCATCGAAAAACGGTGAGCAGACAGTCGTCAAAGCATCCATGGTGCTGGTATATATGCTAACATAAAGGGGGTATATTGATGGGATCCATGTTACCATATATTACAGCAGCACCATGGATGCTATGGGGTAGTCAAACTGTGTGAATTCTCGATTCATTGGGAAAGATATTGGGAAAGCAGAGCAAGCAATCGATCACAGAAAAATTACCAACATCTCTCTGGACTCTGGACCCTCCCCTTGAGCGTCCCGGCTGCCGCTGCTGTATTGGCTGGGCTGTACTGCAGGAAAGCAATGACCATCCTCAGGATAAGTGACAACATGATGGGTCTCAGGAATCAAATCCAGTCATTTAAGAGCCAAAATCAATAGTGATATCATCTGAATGACACAGCTGTGCGAGGTAAAGTTTGTATTTGTGGCTGTTGACTTTGACAATGTGAATGTGCTATTGATGAAGACAGGAATTGAATGGTTTGTAAATCAAGACCACTGCTGTGAGCTAAGCTGTGCAGACATCAAAATGGAGTAGGACGTGTTGTAGTATGCGTGCACAAGCCGAGTGTCTTCTTGTTTGATAAGAATTGGAAAAATGAACAAGCGCCACTATTGTGTGCTGTGTGCCCTCAATGTAAGCTTGCCGGGGGTAGCGTAAGGACGCAAGTAGATGACTACGGTACTGTTCCTGCACCTAACTACAAATGCCAAGGATGAAACAATGTCAACTCTTTCAGAGACTCAATGACTCTCTTTTAGTGGCGGATCTTTCATTGAAATCATAAGAGACCATATCCCCAGTCGATGCATTCATTTTTGCCATATTTTCGCCTTCCAGACTTCCAGGACCTTCCAGGTCTCCCAGCAACAACAAGCCATAGGAGCAAAGGCCACCACTGTGCGACATGGAATACGCCTGTTCCTCAGGCGCCGTGGGTTACCAGGCCAGTCGTGGCCCACTGGGATCCAAGGCACCAGATCTGGGGGACCAAACGATGAGCCACTGCTTCAGCACCAAAGTCACCGGCCTGGGGAACAAACCCATGGAACTCACCAAGGAAAAGAGTCTAGCAATGATTGCGGGGTGGATGGCCAGAATTGGCCAGATTACAAAAAATTGTCTCGAAATCAAACTACAACATGCTACTAGATACAACTAGTCTGATGGCTAACTGCTAGCTTTATTGAAATGAAACATGATGGCGAACTACGTGACCGATAGTCAAACCATCCTATCCCGTGAACATCTGATTCCACCTTCCACCACCCAACCTCCGGGCGTGCCTGGCCAATGGATAGCGACTCAACAAGAAGTTGATCAATGCCTTGCTTCGCAGACCACGGTAGCCCGAGTCGTGGAGACAAATGTCCACGCGCGTAGAGCCTCGCAGGGAATTCACCATCGCCCGCAGGTCCAGTGGCCATGGGGCCATGGGGCCATGGGGCCATGGGGCCACGGGGATGCCTGAAAAAATGTAGTGCACTTCGGCTTAGGATGGCTATGGATGGCTATGGATGGCTATGGATGGCTTAGGTCAAATATGACTCACTTCGGCTCAAATCGGTCCTTTTTCCAATTCTATGTTAGAGGTGCCGGAGTGTGAATCGAGCATGAGGTGGATGCTGGGTCCCCCAAACAGGTCATGAACTCCTCGTTCTCTGTCACTCGCTTGACCTCAAGAGTATCCCTGAGAGACCCAAGCTTGATATCTGCAAGACGAAACCTACAAATTCTCCGGAAATCTTGCCAGCGCCACAAGATTATGCCATTTTCTTATGCGGGACAAATGAAGTAGCCTTCAATTCCATATCACAGTTTCCCACTGCTAGATGGCCCTGCACATATATCTATATATCTATATATCATATATATATATACATATAATATGATACTTCGTACTTCACAGGGAATAAGGCTTCTGAAAACTTGGCCAACGTTGTAGAACTAGCAGAATAAAAATCCTGCGCGTGAATTTTCAAAACTTGGAAGAGCTCAGGTGAAAGAGAAAATGTCCTGGCCATCCATGGCACAATCATGGCACATTGGCACCCTACCCCACAGTCAAAAGTCCCGACCAGCCTCCGGCGCAGCTGCGAAGGATAGCACAGGGATGGCTGCATGCGCAGCCACTCGGATGGAGTCGCTGACCACCTGAGCATGCTATGCTGGCGCTGTGGCAAGTGGCTGGTTCCAGCCATTCTGCATCCTTTGGAAATCAAGCCAGTTTGGCTGGGGCAAGTCATCACCCACAATGGGTTTGGCTTGGAATGGCTTGGGCTCCACACCCATTTCTCTTTGGCCAGTCGATCTGACAGCTGTTGCTGCCATCCGGACAATGGACCACGCACAGAGCGGGTGGAGTGCGCAGGCCTAGGCGAATGACCCCCTGATCACTCAGTGATCACCCTGAGGGTGATTTTGGAGCTTGCATTAAAATTGTTCAGCAAACTGCGCGCCCAAAACCAAAAGCCTGCACATTGTGCACATCAAGGAAAAATGTCTGTTGTTGGCCCTGCGCCCTCCTAAGAAAAGATCAGCCTTACATTGATTTACCTCGTTTATGGTTGGTCAACTGTTGATCAACTGTAGCCAGGAAACATGCAGGCGTGGCCGTCTCTGGTGATGAAAATGACCAAAACAATTGTGTAATGTGTACACCAACTTCAACTGGATTCAGCCATTGAGGGTAACACGAATTTACCGAATTACCATGAATTACCATGAATTATGTCTTTGAAATGACCAAGTCAGACATCAAAACCATTGTTTTTCCACGTGTTGTTCAACAGTTTGAGGCATCCAACTCATGACACCGGCCTGTTTAACATCCACCATCTGAATCCGTTCTAAAATGTTGGATGTTATGGATAACCATCATAAATGTTATGGATAAATGTTATGGATAACCATCTGGATCACCATCTAATTTCTTGATAAATCTTCATGTTCTAAATCCCCACAGTGGATCAACATTTGGAACATTTCCATGACATGTTCAGGACATTTTCCGCAAAAAAAAAAAAACAACATCTGTGGCTCCCCACGACACTTCCTCCAACTTCAACTGTCGGAGCTGCTCGTCGTCCTCCTCGATGGGCGACAACGCCGCCTCGCAGGTGACTGTCCAAAACAATTGACTGTGAAGTATCAATGATTACCCTCTGGTTATGACTAACATAGCCATGGTATAGATGGTCCATATATATATAGATGGTTTACCTATTAAAAATGGTGGATCTTTCCATGGCTATGTGACAAATAACCAGATGATTATAAAATATTGTTGTAAATGTATAAAGAACATCTTAGACATTTTTGAAACATACATGCCACTAAAAATAGGATGCACGTGCTGAGCTGTAGCTGCTGTAGAATGCACACAGATGTGTGCATGTGTGTTGACTCGAATGTCGCATGAGCGTTCAAAAAACATCGACGGCACAGAGTTGTTGAAGTATTATTTTGATTCCGCCCACCATACTGATCATCACTTCCTCTCGGAAGCATCGGTCCTTCCGGAATTTGGCGTTGCTATGCCAGACCACTCTGAGTTTGATTACAGAATGAGGCAAAATGGATAGGAATACATATGAATACATGAACTCATGGAAATTCCACAAGTTGCGTGCTGCTTTTCCCTAGTACGATGAGGAGCTGTGAGTGCCCAGAAAGGTGACCCATCCCTGCCCGTCGCAGTCGCACAGAACTCACCCACAGTTGTCACCTGCTCATCAGGTGTCTCTCCGGAGACAGCACGAGCAGAGAAGCCATGGATTGAAGGATGCACCTCTGATTTCGTGGCGCCGGAGGCCGGGAGGCCTATTTTTTCTCTGCCGGACCGGGAATGATGAAAAAGTCATCTTCAGGTTCAGTATATTTCAGTTCACTTGTCCATCATGTATCGTCCAAGTTTGATGAATTTGGGGTGTCAATGATTTGGTGTTGGCAGCTGGCTGACTTGTGTTTCGTGTGCCAAAAGAATCTGAGAGAGTCAAACAGTCCATGCAGTTCACAAATTTCAACATCAGAGCATCCTGATGTTCAGACTAATTATATATGACATTATAGAACATGATATTATGACATTATATATGACTATTTTATATTATACATCCAATGTAATAATTGCTCTTTTCACCTAAGAAACAAAGATAACAAAGCTTGCCCCAGCTGAAAATTCCTTCGGTGTCACATGGTGTCACCATCCAACGTCCCTGTGACGTCAGTTTCCCACCTTCAGCAGCAAATCCAAACCGCTGTTGCGAAGACCCAAACCGCTGGCGTAGGATCCATAGAGCTCCAGCGTAGAGCGGGGCCACAATGTCTGCGCCTAGATGTCGTCTTCCTAATGCGAAAAAAATCATCTGTTTGAGTGCCATTAGAGAAATGTCAAAGTCACATTTGAGGAAAGGGAACAATATGGAAAACTGGGAATGGTGCTTTAACACCATTGAAAAGTGCAGGATTTCTAAGGTAAGAGGTGTAACTTGTAACCAACACTGGACTGGTTTCAAGGTTGGAATGGCTCCAACATGTCGATGCTCAATGGTACCAGTTCCAAGCTGTGTTGAGGTTTTCTGGGACCCGGTGTCATCGGCTCCATGGCTGGATCCCCAAACTAAATGGAGATGTCATTGGGAAATTCATGGAACTCAATGGTGGAATTTGCAGCAAGCAATGTTTGATTACCAGAGGGTACATTGCACAAACGCTAAGTGGAGCTGTTTTTGAAACTTCGCTTGCACCAAGCCCTGACCCGATCACCGTGAGACAATGGCTGGCGCCGCCTGACTGTGCATGGCAGCCAATTTTAATAGGGACGAAAGGACCCAGAAACATTGTCATTTGAATTTGTGTATATTGTGTATTCAATAATCCATGTGATCAGAATATGTAATTCTGAGCCATTCTCATGTCTACCTCTTCGGCCTTGCAGCAAAGGACCATGCGATGTGGTCCACCAAAAATGGGGCCCGCGGAAGATGGGAGATCTCTAACGAGCACCAGCGTTCCCCGGTACTTCACCTTCGAAGCTATCTGGGTCTCTAAGTTGGCGACCGAAACTTCAGGATCTTCAGCCAACATTGATGGGCCCTTGGACTGTTGCAAATCCGCAACAGGACAACCAAAGGCTGCACATGCACCATCTGCAAGACCTGCTGTTGGAACGCCGTAAATTGAACAGGCGCAGGTCGGTCAGTCTTCTTCAGGAGATGTTGCAAGGAAGCAAATGAAGCAAGGCCTTCTTGCGGATCCCAATCCAATGACAGCAAAACACATGACACATTGCGCCAATGTCCAGACGCAAGTCTTGCAGCATGAGGGTCCGTTGGAGTGAATCATCAATGACACGAGGCCTCCGAGGCCACCATTCACGAGGCCACCTTTGTTCCTCTTGAGTATGATGGATGTTTCTGAGATCATCCAGGGCGAGCGATCTGTATCCAATGTTGGCAAAGGTGATCCACCGAGGCTTCCAGAAATATTTCCAAAGCCAGGTCCAGCAGGTTGCCATGATCTGAAATTGAAACTGGGACAGAAAACCGCCAAAGCCAAATCCGGTAATATATCCCATGCAAGTAGCAATTTATATCCCTGGCACAATATCAATCTATATATATATATATTATGGGAATACTTGGAAATCTGGAAATACATGTTATTTCGTGTATAATCACATGCTCATAGCATTTTCTGGGTTATATGTCTGGCTTATGCACTCCTTTATTTGGCCATGGCCACTCTCAAACACCATTTGAAAGAAATGCTGGTTGGATCTGGTTGGTGAATGTTGCCAGTTATAGCTAAAGATTAAAGTATCCATCCTGTCAACATTTAAAATGGTGGTTGCCATATGGTGAGGTACCCATCAACGGTGACAAACGTTGACTTTGGGCTCCCAACGACCCGCTTGCAATTGGTGATCACTGCACGACGGTATGGGGCCTGCCAGGCATGGAGTCGCCAGTAGTCACCCACACTAAAAATCACAGCAGGACCTTCAGAAAAGTGCCAAAGATGCTGTCTGTGTGCCTGTGACTATGTGGACGTCTGCATTACTAAAAATCATCTGCATCGCTATAAATCTGCATATATAGTATGTGTGTCAAGCATTTTAGAATGTGTTTCAAGCATTTTAGATCACCATTTCCTGCTGACAAAACAACCCCAACAAACCATCCAAACAACCAATGCATATCCACTTAGTGGATCACCATTGACCTGCAGCACACCTGGCTCTCGATCTGCATCTCCACGGATCGAACAAAGGCTAAGATGGATGCCTGCGATGACACCATCGGCTTGAGAGCATCTTCTCGAGCATCAGCTTGTATTTCCGATTGTGAATGTCGCTAAAATTCCTACAAGATCTTGGGATTGGATGGGTAACATGGGTAACCCCTCTCCCTGGATTCCTGATGATTCCTGGATGTGTGATCACCCAGTTTCTGTGGAGACACTTGGGAGAAGCATCCGGTGCACAGATTGGTGCAACTTCAGGACCCACAAGTCTGGAGATTGATGGCCCTGGCACCTGGCGAAAACTTTTAAGGATAAGATTACCAGCAAACCCCAAAACCTGATCGTCCTATCCCTTCATATTTGATCATCCCTTCATTCATAGCATACTGGGGGAGCACCCAAGCAGCGAACCTGCAACATCTGCTCCTCCGGTGGCTCGTACCGGGAGGGTGGTACCTGGCGTACAGTACCAAGAACAAGTCAAGTCCATCATAGGTTGAAAACCAAGGGAACATTGGTCACCCATTGTCACCCATGTCATCCATGTCATCCCTTGCATTCATCCTACCTCAAGTATTTTGCTTTGAACAGGCCACAAGGCACTTGCCTTCTTGCCCGCTGCGGTACCAATAGCTGCAAGACAACAAGTGCGCTGTTCTTTTTTGGGTGCCTGGTGCCTTTACAGTGATGGCTGCGCAAGACAAGGATTGTGTTTCGCGGAACACTTTTGCGTTCGCAAACTTGTTGTGCAGCTGCTTTTGTTCAGCAAAATGGGCACTTGTTTGCCTTCGCAAGTTGCCTTCACTATTTAAATCAAGCAGGCTACGCCAAGAGGCTTCGCATGCCTACGCAGCCATATGTTGAGTTTCCTCGTTTTCTAAATCCATGATATCAAAAAATAGCTGCTCAATTCAATTCGGGCATCCTTCAACATGTGGATCCGCAACAAGAGTGTGAAAGCTCCGACCTTTTTTTAATTAGAAGAAAAGCTGAAATCATCCAATCCCTTGTGAATTTTCGGGAAATCCATTTTTCACCAGCACTGCCTGGTGAGTCAGTGAGTGTGGCAACCTGGTCATGGTGGTGACCTCGCAGCACAGCTGTTGCTCAAAGTTGAAGACATGTGGCGGAAAGTGAAAGAAACCACCAAGCCAAGCATCAAAGCAGTACCATTTAAATCCATTTAACTGGTCATGAAATGGACATCAACTATCTGATCTTTAAATCATATGACATCAATCAAAATCATATAAGATCTGTATGGGACCTCCAAGCATTAGAGTTGCTGGCACCAACACCTGAGAACGAGTCGTTTGTTTGAGTCCCTGGCCGCAGAAACCTGTCTGCCTCTCCCCGTGGAGAACGTCAATGCAGGGGCCGTTTGAGTTGCCTCGCGTTCGCGGCTTGAAAAAGGGCCTGCTCCAAGAATCTCAAAGATATAAAATTGCAACTACCAGCATTATCATTGCATTTGTCTCCCACTTGCATTCTCGGAGCTTTCTTCTACAGTACCGGACTCTGGGATGCATGATATACTTTCTGAATTGCAAATATTCACGGAATGGAGGTGTCTCAAAAACCTAGCTGATATTTGTCTGTCTATTCTGGTCATCCAGGAAAGGGCAGGAAAGGACAAAGTATTCGAAAATTCACAGCTTGCCGCTTCGTCGTGGCTGTATGGCATAAATCGGCATAAAGTCATCCCCTTTCCACATGAATCCCACCACTTCCAACACGTCCAAGACCCGAGACCGGAAGATCTTGCCTGGTGTCTCACTGCATTTCGTTTTGGCTGGGACATTGCCTGAGCGGCCACAATAAGTTCCCCAACTTTTGAGAGATAAATGATTCATGATCATGGCCAGCTACTGAGCTCTATCGGGTGATGGTAATGACACTCAGCTCTATGGTGAATTACACGACTCATATCGGGTGGCGGGCCGAAAAAACGGGTAACCAAAATGTCAATCACCCCATTGCCCAAACGGTCAGGAACCGATTGGTTGAAGTCATCTGCTACTTCTTATCTCTCAACTGGATGACACTGGATGACACTGGTAACTTGTAAATGGTCAAAAAATGCTGTACCACTTTGGGAACACAAAATCCTGTGACTGTAGAACACAAGAACATGTGGTTGATTATCAGTGAAATCAAAATTTCTTTGACTGACCGATTCTTTAAATAACAAACACACAAACAACTATGAATAACTCGCAGCTGGAAGGAGATATAGGCAATGCAGTCACAATGGAGGGTGACCAGAACGATAGAAAGTGGCTCTGTTTCAAAGTGTTGTATCATATCCATGTCTCTCCATCATTGCACGAACTCTCCAACGTCTTTTGAAACGTCAGTCTCACAAAGGCTCTCCACGAAGCTCAGATTTGGTTAGAAAATGTTCGAAAGTGAAGCGCTGACCATTTCTCCCTGCTACCAGCCTTGTTTCATTCAACTCCCACAGTTAAATCGAACCTCTTGGAGAAAAAAACAAACTCAACAGAGCAAGGCATCTTAAAAACAAACAGCTCAGTCCCCCCCCTTCAAGACTTATAAAGTGGTCTGAATCAACAGCATGTTCATGCATCTAATCATACCTAATCTAAAGATATCTAAAGTATAATGCTGGTACGGCTTGTATCACGAAGTTCTCACTGAGCATGACGAAGTATAGCAGCGCTAAAAAACAGGTGGCCAAAGTTGCAGCCAACTACTTATGCTTGCTATCCAAGGACTGCTTTACCCCAGTCAACATCGAAAAGAAACCCTTGTTCTTATAGAGAATATGATGTGAATATGAGAGAAAGGAATGGGGTAGACAATGGTAGACACTATACTGACACTGTAAGCCCTGTATGTTGATCTAAAGCTTTGAAACACTTCGGTTTTTTTTAAGAATTTTCCTCACCTCGTGGCCACCCGTGGGTTGCCCAAAAATTGGGCACTCCGACCACCGAGGCGATGCGATACCGCAGAAGTTGATTTTCCTGTCCCAGTCGCGCCAGCTCGCGCCTCAAGCGATGTGGCGCCGGCGATTTTGGGTCCAATTTTGTTCCCTTGGTCCTTGGAGGTTCTTGGAGGTTCTTGGAGGTTCTTGGAGGTTCTTGGAGGTTCTTGGAGGTTCTTGGAGGTTCTTGGAGGTTCTTGGGTTTTTTTAGCCGCGAACCACCAAATAAATTGAAGCCACGGAAATCCACGATTTCTGTATTGGTGGTCAGGCCCGTCAGGTGGACCCTGGATGAACCCTGAATGGCGCTGGTGCATCAGAGCCTAGGTGTTTTTAAGTACACCATTTCCTTTGCTTTTTGCATGCTTTTGCGCGTTTGTTCCAAAGGCAAAATGTTTGGGGTCGCAAATGGTACTGAAAACATGGACTGATAATGAGATATAAGTATAATTCAAATTTGAGTGCCAATTCTTGCGACACACCCTTTGCCACTAGTAATTTTGTGAATCATTTGATGGTGGATAAGTTATCGCTGATTGCCACTCTCTTGCGACCAAGAAACTGGATGTAATGTGGCACAATGCCTCAGACGGTACCGGAACATGAGATCGCTTCAATTGGTGACAAATTCTAACAAGTTCACAATGCCTTCTGCTGACTAGGCTGGCTAGTTCAGCTTGATCATGCGACCAGCATAAACCCATGGTGACGCTTTGCAGCTTGCAATGCTCCAACTTCCAAGCCTCTTTCAGACATGCGATCAACATCTGGCACTAAAGCTTAAGGCGTCGCTGTCACAAATTATCGTGTAGGGTGTCTAAAGTGTGAACCCTACATTTCGCAAGTTTCCCCGCTTTAATGAGTTTTCTAAGACCAAAATCGTCCGATTTTTTGGGACATAGCATGACATAGCCATCCACAATCAACGAGCTCATGGGTTTTATAGCAACTCCCAGGATTTTTCATCTACCTCCACCCAGATCGACCCAGATCGACCCAGATCGACCCCCCAGTTTCCACCTCCATACATCTTCGAGAGCGTAATGGCTGGCGCCGTTTGGGTCGCTGCATCGCAGCATTGGCCTCCTTTGACCTGAGACGACTGAGACCAACCTGGACAGATAAAGAAGCCATGGAGCCATGGGTTTATAGGCAGCTTTGGCAGGTTGATTACCCTCTGGTAATTTAACATAGCCATGTATAGTGGATTTTCCTATTAAAAATGGTGATTTTCCATAGTTATGTTAGTTTACCAAAGGGTATTATATATATATATATTATTATTATTAATTATTATTATTATTGTTATTATTATTATTGTTACTATTATTATTGTTATTATTATTGTTATTATTGTTATTATTATTATTGTTATTATTATTATTATTGAGATGGGGATATTATTATGATATACCATTATATATTATTATGATATCCCAATAATATCCCAATCATTATCATTGATATCCCATTATATATTATTATGATTGGGATATTATTGGGATGGGGGAAAGGGTGGAAATACATGGAAATACTGGGCTAAAACCAAGGTGTCAGTGTCTGTTCGCCAAGGCACGCGAGCATTGAAGGTGACCAGCGCACGCTTCCGATACTCCACTGCATGGGCAACTTGAGGACCCTCTGTCAGATCCTCAGCTAAGTTCTGCAAGTTTTGACTCTGAATTTCATCCAAAGCTGAAACCAGTGAAACCTTTGGGAACAAAAAAATGTCAGAACGAAAGGCCTGAGAAGGAGAAACACTTGAATTCAAGATAGATCCGGATGATGGCTTTGATCGCAGTTTGTAAACGTCATCCGAAGCAAACATGACATTTCGGTGTGGTGTCCATCCCAATCACCAAGTGGCGAGGCTTACTGCGCGTCCAATCCGAGTCCCTTCCACCTGTGCAGAGGGTGTGGATAAACAGGTTTAACACTCGGGTGCAAAGCTAAGAAGATCTGAAAATAAACGGAAAGAAAACTGTTGGTTGATCATATAAAACTGCACTCAACATCTATAGTTGACAAACTCAATTCGTCACTCATGATTCATACATTCTGAATGCGTTCTATTCTATCACATAGAATGATATAGAATAATGAATACTGCACGCGGTTCTGTTCAGTCGGTGTTCCCCCTTTGTTTGACCTGGAAGTGTCAAACAAAAAAACATATATTTATTTAAAAAACAATTTATGTTTTAAATCTACAAATGGCGACAAGAACGACCCCCATTTTGGGGTCCGTTTCCGGCTGCATTTTTTCATTTTTTGCGGCGCGTGTGTTCAAAGTTTTCGCATTCCAGCCCCATGTCCATGTCACCCGAGCTGTCATGTTGCTGCGCGCAAAATATCTCATGACTAAGCTGCTGGCAACAGTCATGGGTCAGCACCTTTGCCAGCGCACTGTGTATATATATATATATGTATACCTATCGATCGATCTATCTATCTATCTGCCTATCCATCTATCTATTTTTCTACCTATCTATCTACAGATATCTACATATATATATATGTATACCTATATACATATCAAAAGGCACAAATTAGAGGAGCAACGTGGAAATCTCAAATCTGGAGGCCTCTTTGTTTTTAATGTGTGTTTAATGGTTTTATGCGTTTAATGTTTTAATGTTTTTAAATAGCTAAAAACATTAAAAACAATTCCCTGAAAAGGACACTTTGTTTTTATTTGTGTTTAATGTTTGTAAATAGTTTAAAACATTAAAAACAGTTCCCTGAAAAGGACCCTTTGTTTTTCATTGTTTTTAATGTTTGTAAATAGTTAAAAACATTAAAAACAATTCCCTGAAAAGGATCCTTTGTTTTTCATTCTTTTAATGTGTTTAAATAGTTAAGAACATTAAAAACAATTCCCTGAAAAGGACACTTTGTTCCCCACCTGCCAGGTGAGGGTTGTTAGATTTTATCAGAGCTGTTCTCCTCCTCCTCCTCCGCCTCCGCCTCCTCCGCCTCCACCTCCGCCTCCTCCGCCTCCTCACCCGCCGCCTCCTCCT